>Ga0315549_1002798_pt1 | contig 16165 bp, 18 predicted proteins | sample SalMarSW160200MG_FD_203101 | JGI IMG/M metagenome (GOLD analysis project Ga0315549, IMG submission 203101) | Salt marsh sediment microbial communities from the Plum Island Ecosystem LTER, Massachusetts, United States - Salt Marsh Sediment SW1601-200 ... | reverse complement strand
GCGGAACTGGCTATTTACCGCATCATACACGAAGCTGTTAGCAACGTCAGGAAACACGCCCGATCGCCCAGGCTTGAGATAGAGATGAACCAGAAAGGAAAGCGTCTCCTGGTGAGAGTGAAAGACTGGGGAATCGGGTTCCCGCCCGATAAACTGGAGTCATCACCTTCCGGTAATTCTCTGGGGCTGTTGAGCATACGTCGGCGTACCGAGCTTCTGGGAGGCACTTTCAGTATAAGTACGGCCCTGGGCAAGGGCACCGAAGTTATAGTGGACATTCCCTGGCGCAAATGAATCGGAGTTAATATGGGGAAAATAAGGGTGCTGATTGTGGACGACCATCCGGTAGTTCTGGAAGGACTACGCACCATGCTGTCCACTGACCGTAGTATAGAGATTGTTGGTGAAGCCTGCGATGGTGCCGAGGCAGTAGCTATAGTGGAGGACAAGGAGCCCAATGTGGTGCTGATGGACATTCGTATGCCTAATATGGACGGTGTCCAGGCTACCCGCCGCATAAAACACCAGTTCCCATCTACAGCGGTTATCGTACTCACCATGTATGACACTGATGCCTATGTCGTTGATGCGGTGCGGGCCGGAGCCAGCGGCTACCTGCTTAAGGACGCCACCCGGGAGATGGTGGTTGACACTATACGGGCGGTGAACAGCGGCGCCACGCTAATTAAGACCAGCCTCCTCACCGAAGCCATATCCTCTTTAGTCCAGTCGCAGAAGGGACGTCAGCCGGCTGAGCCAAGCTCCCCCGAGAATGGTATGGAGAAGCTGACGGCCCGGGAAAGGGAAGTACTCAAACTGGCGGCGGTGGGGTATAGCAACAAGGACATAGCCAAAGAGCTCAATATTACCCAGGATACGGTTAAAAAGCATATGCAGAGTATCCTGGGTAAATTACACGCCTCCAGCCGGATTCATGCCGCCATACAGGCGACTCGTGCTGGCATCATAAAATACTAGCTATTTTTAACCGGCGGGTAATACCCACCCGCAGGAGGAAGAGTGGACAGTAAGACTACACCAATGGGGGTTGTCGTTCCAGGAGTCAACAATTATGCTATATATAGCCAATTGTCTCCCGTATGTCCACAAAACCTGTTGGGAATAGCCATAATCACTGCTGGGATTGAAGGGCAGTTAATGAATAGCTTTGAGTTATTTGGAACGGATTTTGAGCAAGGTGACATTAGACAACAGAATAAGGGTACACGGCGCACCTACGTTGACGATATTAATGCCATCGCCTACGGGGTAGCGGCCTGGTTTGAAGAAAACTCCGGTTATTCGGATAACGTAACCGGAATGACCATAGAAATCGCGCGGAAGCTGGGGGTGCCGGAGAAAGAGATAGGCAGGTGGTCGGCCCGCCGCTCAAGCTTAAATGCGCAGAGGGTCAAGCCAATCAGGACCCTCATGCAGAGGCTGTGCTCGGAGCCGGCCACCGAAGAGTTGAGGAAGATGACAAAGACGAGGGAGGTGTAACCGCCGTATATTTTAGTTTTACTTGGCGTGCCTTCAGCACCTTTACCACGGAGGCATGCTCCCTTTGCAGCGTCCCGGGGTGATGGAGACCTGCTCAAAGAATAAAAAAAAATTTTTATAGGGGCACTGGCTATCTTCATATCCCGGGGCGCTAAATAAAAAAATCAACGGCGGTTTAGGGAAGTGATTAATGTACGGTAAGTATGTTTACGGAATTATCATTGGTAATGGTGATACCGCCCTTGGCATCAGGGGAATGGTGGACACCACCCTGGTTCATAACATAGCCCATGAGGGCCTCAGCTGTGTAGTTAGCGACTACGCCGGCGGTAATTTTGACACCATGTCCAAGGAGGAGCTGGCGCGGTGCCTGATGATGCATCAGGTAGTGGATGAGCAGGTGATGAAGAGGCACCCGATATTGCCGGTTAAGTTCGGCACGGTGCTGGATACCTCCGATGAGGTACACAGGCTGCTGACTCAGGGTCACCCGCAGTTTTATCTCACCCTGCTCTGGCTGCAGGATAAGGTGGAGGTAGAAGTAGTGGCTAGCTGGGCCGGTGGGCAGGTGATAAAAGAAAACGGTGCCGGGCCGGAAATACTACCCGCTGAAGAACCCATCCCTCCGGAACGGGCTGCGGCGTCTGCGTCACAACGCCCTCAGGACTACCTGGAACGGATGATAGACTTTCTCCAGCCGGTGTCGGTTGATGTTCAGTGCTACCCTCCTAAATCGGGTGAGATGGTGGTGAATGCAGCTTTCCTGGTGGATAAAGCCAATCTGGATGCCTTTCACGGCCGTGTCGATCAGCTGAACGCTCTCTTCTACAACCAGGTTAATTTCCAGGTCACCGGCCCCCTCCCTCCCTACAGCTTCGCCATGGTAGAGGTCAGCAGGCCCAGCCCGGAGGCAATAAATGGAGCCAAACTGCTACTTAACTTAAACGAGGTTGCCGGCGAGGTTGAAGTAAGGAACGCATACCGCCGCCTGGCCGCCGAAGTCAGCTCCGACCGCAAGCTGGTAGATAAGCTGGCCAGAGCACGGTTAATGGCCCTTCGCCGGGCATTAGACCTGCTGGTGGCTTACTGCCGGGGGCAGACAGAAAAGGACGGCGGTTTCTTAATCAGCATAAGGCGCTCCCGCAGCGACGAAGTTCATTCACCTCGACTGGCTGAAATCGGGGCTTAAGCCGGCATTACCCCATATCCCCCAAGGGTTTCCTCAGGTGTTATAATAGCCCTAAATGGTAGAAGACAGCCTGTCACCCGCCGACATCACCGATGGTCTGGCCACCAGCTTTATCGGTCAGGAGGTTACCTGTTATCCCAGCCTGCCCTCAACCAATGATGTGGCCAGGCACAAAGCTCGGCAAGGGGTAAAAGAGGGGACGGTTATCGTTGCTGAGGAACAAACCGCGGGCAGGGGGAGAATAAAGCGCCTCTGGCTGTCACCCCGTGGCAGTGTAGCCCTGTCCATAATTCTCTACCCCCCGCTTGCTTACCTCCCCTCCCTTATCATGGTAGCCTCTCTGGCGGTTGCCCGCAGCATTGAACAGGTCACCGGCCTGAAAGCTAAGATTAAATGGCCCAACGACGTGCTGGTAAACGATAAAAAGATATGCGGCATCCTGGTGGAAAGCGATGTACGGGGAAATAAAGTGGACTACGCCGTTATCGGCATTGGTATAAATGTCAACCTCGAGCTCTCGGACTTTCCCCAAATTGCCCCGATGGCGACCAGCCTCTCCCGGGAGCTGGGCAGTGATGTCCCCCGCCTGAAGATTGTACGGAGCCTATTGGCCGAAGCCGAAAAACTCTATCTGGCTTTAGCGGCGGGGGACTCGGTCTTTAAGCAATGGCGGGACCGGCTGGTAACCCTGGGCATGAAGGTCCAGGTCAGCTTGGGAGAGACCAACTATAAAGGTGTAGCTGAATCAGTGGCCGCCGACGGCAGCCTGCTCCTGCGCCAGTCCGACGGCAGCCTGCTTAAAATCGTCGCCGGAGACGTCACACTGCGCCAGTAAATAAGCCCTCCCGGGGCCGGCATTGCCGGCCCCGGGTATACTCTCTCTAATAGCTTAAGCTTCCATCCCCGGCTGTCGTCAGCTTCCTGCCCGCCTATTTATCTTTGGGTATAAACATCTTAATCAGGTCCATGGGCAGCGGGAATATCACGGTGCTGTTTTTTTCGGAAGCTATCTCGGTCAGGGTTTGCAGATAACGCAGCTGGAGGGTAACCGGCTCCTTGGCGATAACGCCGCCGGCTAAAGCCAGCTTCTCCGATGCCTGGTACTCGCCTTCGGCGTGGATTATCTTGGCCCGCCGCTCTCTTTCCGCCTCCGCCTGAGCCGCCATCATCCGTCTCATCTGCTCGGGCAGCTCAACCTCTTTAATCTCCACCGTGCTGACTTTGATACCCCAGGGGTCGGTATGCTCGTCGATTATCTTCTGCAGCATCTGGTTAAACTTTTCCCGCTCCGCCAGCAGCTCATCGAGCTCGGACTGTCCCAGCACATTTCTAAGTGTAGTCTGGGATATCTGCGAAGTAGCCCTGATATGGTCCAGAACCTTGACCACCGAAGCCTCGGGGTCAACCACCCGGAAATAGATCACGGCGTTTACCCGGACGGTGACGTTATCCTTGGTAATTACCTCCTGTGATGGCACATCCATGGTCACCACGCGCAGGTCCACCCTCTGCATGCTGTCAATAAAGGGGATGATGAAAAACAGCCCCGGCCCCTTGGCTCCCACCAGGCGCCCCAGCCGGAAAACAACCCCCCGCTCATACTCCTTGACAATCTTGATTGACATAAGAATAAGTATGAACGCAGCTACAACGATTACGCCGATAATAATTGGGTCCATCTAGTTACCTCCTTTTTCCTTTTTAGTGACATAAAGTTTCAAGCCGTCGACCTTGGTTATAATAACCTCCTCACCCTTGGCTACCCGTCCCTTCTCCGATATCGCTGTCCACCGTTCGCCCTCAACCAGGACCACTCCTTTAGGTTCCAGGGGAATATCTACCTCGGCTGTCCTGCCCACCATCTCTTCCCGGCCGGCGGAAACCCGCCGGCGGTGGGCCAGGACTGACCGCTGAACGACGAAGACTATGAAAGCGGCGACACAGATAGCGATGATAACAATCAACCAAACGTTCATTTTAGATTTTAAGACTCCTCTATTTGCCTTTAGGTTTCCTGGTAACATACAGTGTCAAGCCGTCGACCTTGTTTATAATCACCTCCTCCCCGGGTTTCACCCGGCCCTTCTCCGAAACCGCCGTCCAGAGCTCACCCTTAAAGAAGACCTCCCCCTCGGGGTCCAGTGCTTCCCTGACTACGGCCGTCTTGCCTATCAGTTCCTCCCGGCCGGTGGCCGCCTGGCGGCGGCGAGCCTTTAACACCTTCTGGATAGCGAAGGCGAAGAAGCCTGCCACCAGGAGCACCACCACGGCAATCAGCCACGGGTTGACAGTGAACAGAGGACTGCCCCGGGGGAACAGAATCAGTGAGCCGATAACTAAGGCCGTTATGCCACCGGCGGTAAACAAACCGAAGCTGGCGGTAAGCGCCTCGCCGACGAATAAGCCGAAGGCGAGCAGGATAAGCAGAATGCCACCCCACTGGGCATCGAGGACACCCAGGGAATAGAAAGCAAGGAGCAGGCTGATGGCCCCGGCGATTCCGGGGAAGAACATACCCGGGTTGTAAATCTCGGCAATAATACCGATACTGCCCACGCTGAGCAGGATATAGGCAATGTTGGGGTCGCTGATGGCGTGCAGGAAGCTCTCGATAAAGTTCATCTCGTCCCTGACCAGCTGGTAGTTACCGGTATCGATGGTCACCGTGGCCCCGTTGGACAGGGTAACCTCTTGCCCGTCAATCTGGGCGATGAGGCTCTCCAGGTTGTCTGCCCGCAGGTCGATGATGTTGGCGCTCAGGGCATCGACATCGGTGAAGGACTTGCTCTCGGTAACGGCCAGCTGGGCTTCCTCTATGTTACGCCCGCGCTCCTCGGCGATGGTCTTCATCCACTTTGCCGAAAACTCGGTTATCTTTTTCATCTGGTCTTCGGGTATCTCCTCACCGCTCCCCGATACCGGGTGAGCGGCGCCGATAGTGGTCCCCGGCGTCATGGCGGCGATATTGGCCGACAGGGTGATAAATGTCCCCGCCGAGGCCGCCCAGGCGCCCTTGGGCGCCACGTAAACGACCACGGGGACATCGGCGTTCATAATCTTCTGGACAATCCGCTCCGTCGTGTCCAGCAGCCCTCCCGGCGTATCTAATTCGATGATGCAGACGGTGGCGTTCTCGTCTTCCGCCTGGTCTATGCCCCGCTCGATATAATCGGCTACGATAGGCACGATGGTGCCCTCAACCTTCAGGACCTTAACTGTCGGGGCCTGGGCGTGGGCGGTAACGGCCAGCAGGGCACCGGTTATCAGGGTGATAAAGAAGGCGATGCGTAGGCTTTTGAATAAAACTTTAATCATACACACGTAGTCCCATAAAAGGGGATGTGAATAAGATTATATATCGGTTATACCTCTATTGCAAACAATATTCAGTTGAATAGCCAGCAGAGTAGTGTTAAAATTTACCAGCTATGAAGACGCAGCGGTGTAAAGGAACACGTGACCTGTCCCCCGGGGAGATGGCGGCCTTCCGCCTCATTGAGGGCGCCTTCCGGGACGCCTGCCTCAACTGGGGCTATAAAGAAGTCAGGACTCCGACCCTGGAGTACCTGCACCTGTTCACCTCGGTGGGCACGCTCACTCCGGGTATGCTGGGACGGGTATATTCTTTCCTGGACTGGGACGGCTGGAGTGGGGAGAGGGTGGTGCTCAGGCCTGACGGCACCATTCCCGTCGCCCGCCTTTATATAGACAGCCTGGAGAAGGAGAAGCTGGCCAGGCTCTTCTACGTGGCTAATACCTTCATCTTTGAGGCCACCGGCGAAAAAACCAGGGAAAGGTGGCAGTGCGGGGCGGAGCTCGTAGGGGTCAGTTCCCCCTCGGCTGATGTCGAGCTGGTAATGCTGGCGCTGGAGGTTTTGCAGGGGCTTCAGATTGATGGCGTTAAGCTCAAACTGTCCCACGCCGGTTTAATCAGGGCGCTGCTGGCGCGGCTGGGGCTGAGCTCCGAAGAGCAGGCCAGGGTATTCGACCGCATTCTGGACGGCGATGGTAAGGAGCTGGCCGAGCTGGGGCTTGACCGCACCGAGTTGGAAACCTTGTCCGCTCTGCTTGGGCTTAAGGGTAAATCGTCTACTTTTGTCAAGGGCTTGAAGGCGCTGTTAGCCCCCGATTTAGCCGGGCTGCAACCCGGTATTGACGACCTGGTCAGCGTCGCCGGGCTTTTGGAGGCTCTGGGCGTTGATTACCAGATTGACCTGGCTTCGGTGAGGGGCTTTGAGTACTATACCGGCGCCATCTTCCAGCTTTTTAAGGGTAGGGATAAGATAGGCGGCGGCGGCCGCTATGACGCCCTTATCCCGCTGATGGGGGGTAGGGATACCCCCGCCTCGGGCGTTGCCCTTTATATCGACCGCCTCATGGAACTTTTAAAGCCGGAGGCTCTGGCTGAGCCTGAAAAGCCGGGAATTCTGGTAAGTGCCAAGCCGGAAGCGGCCAAAGAGGGCTTTAGCCTGGTTGCCCGCTTACACAAAGCCGGCTACAGGGCGGAATTTAATCTGGGGGCTAAAAGCAGGGCTGATTTCGGCTGGACGCTTGATGTTCAGAGTAAGTCGCCTAAATTTATCTTAACTGACCGGGCTAAGAAGAAATTTGAGGCTCGGACTATCAGCGAGGTTTTAAAATTATTAAAGCGGTGAGGCCCCTACCCTTTTTATATCTATTCCCGCCCACCGCCCTTATATGGTAGGGTTACGCCCCACCCCATAAGAGGGGGAATTAAATCTACCGCCCTTTAGGGGGATAGTTAAGCCAGAGCGGGGGGTCAGGAGAGTTTTAGAGGCGTAGCCTCTGAGGGTGGGTGGTGTGGGAAGAAAGAGAACTGTTAGAAAAGGGGAAGGGGTTTTCCCGCCGCTTTTAGAGCATTAAAGTGAAGAAAACAGACAGTATAAAAATAGCCCTGCCCAAGGGACGTCTCTTAGCGGAGACTGCCGCCCGCCTTGATAAAGCGGGCTGGGGTCTTGACGGCTATAACGCCTCGGCGCGGCTTTACCGGGTTAAGTCCCGGAATTTCCCGCGGCTCTCGGCCAAGATGTTCCACGAACGGGACATACCCGTTCAGGTAGCCATTGGCAACTATGACCTGGGCATCTGCGGCTCGGACTGGCTGGAGGAGCTTATGGTCAAATACCCCTCCAGCGCCCTGATGAAGGTAGGAAGCCTGGGATACGCCCGCAGCGCCCTGTATGTGGCTGTCAGCCCCGATGAGGGTATATCTACGGTGGAGACGGTGAGGCAAAGGTCTGGCGTTATCCGTATCGCCAGCGAATACCCCAACTTGGCCGAGCAATTTGCCCTCAACCTGCGCTTGAGGCGGTTCGGCATATTTCCCCTCTGGGGGGCGGCGGAGGCCTATCCCCCGGAAAGCGCCGATATGGCCCTGGTCTGCGGCACAATAGAGGGGCTGGCTGACTGTGGGCTGGCGCCGGTAAGCCGGGTGCTTACTGTCAGCGCCTGCCTTGTCGCCAACCGTAACAGCTGGGAAGCTAAGGACATGAAAGAGGTGGTGGCTTCCATCTATGATGAGGCAACGGCCCAGGAAGAAGCCGAACCGGAGATAATAGAGCAATACTCCGGTAAACGCTCCCCCAAATCTAAAATCTTCCCCTCAGGCGTTGATGGCGATATAGTCCGCCTGGCTTTACCCGACGGGCACCAGCAGTCGCCCACTTTTGACCTTTTGAGCAAAGCGGGCATTAGCCTTGACGATTACCCCTCCCCGACGGGCAACCGCCGCCCCGCCACCGACCTCGCCGGCGTGGCCGTAAAGGTTATCAGGCCGCAGGACATGCCCCTGCAGGTGGCCAGCGGCAACTTTGACCTGGCCATAACCGGCCGGGACTGGCTCAGGGAGCACCTCTACCAGTTCCCCACCAGCCCGGTAAAAGAGCTTCTTGGTTTAAAATCGGGAAGGGTCAAAATCGTGGCGGTGGTGAGTAATGATATGCCGGTAGCCGGTGCCTCTGACCTGATAAGTTTAAGCGCCGGGCGGACGGCACCGCTCAGGGTGGCTTCGGAGTACATCAACATCGCCGATAAGTATGCCCGGGATAACCACCTCGCCTCGTACCGGGTGGTGCCTACCTGGGGAGCTACCGAGGCCTTTCTCCCCGAGGATGCTGACCTGCTTATTGAGAATACCGAGACCGGTGGTACTATAGCTCGCCATAACCTCAAGATTATAGACACCCTTTTCGAGTCGACCGCCTGCCTCATCGGCAGTAGCCGGAGAGTGGCTAATGCTGTGAAGCGGGATAGGATAAACTCCATTATCCAGGCCCTGCAAACGGGGGTAAAGCTAAATTGAAAATTATAAACGGTTTCAAGCTGGCAGAAGAGGTATTATCCCGGCGCGCCTCAACCGAGTTCTACGATAATAACCTGGAGCCGGAGGTCAAGCAGATAATCGACGAGGTGCGCGGCGGTGGAGACGCCGCCCTTTTCGGCTGCACCTTAAAGTTTGACCGGGTAAAGCTCAGCGCGTTGGAGGTAAGCCCAAAACAGGTCAAAGACGCCTACCTGCAGGTAGATAAAGAGCTAATATCAGCCCTCAAGCTGGCGGCGGATAGAATAGGCTCTTTCCACCGGAAGCAGAAAGATATGCTGGCTAAACCGGTCGCGGGCCAGTTAATACGCCCCTTGGAGCGCGTCGGCGTCTATGCCCCCGGCGGCACCGCTTCTTATCCCTCTACGGTGCTGATGACCGCAATTCCGGCCAGGATAGCCGGCGTTAAAGAGGTAATTTTAACCACCCCACCCCGCCCGGACGGCACCGTTTCCCCGGTAACACTGGTCGCTGCTGATATAGCCGGTGTTGACCGCATCTTCTCTATAGGTGGCGCTCAGGCAATCGCCGCCCTGGCTTTCGGCACCGATTCCGTGCCGGCGGTGGACAAGATTTGCGGTCCGGGCAATATCTTCGTTGTTCTGGCCAAGAAGCTGGTCTACGGCGTGGTTGATATTGACGGCCTGCCCGGCCCCAGCGAGGTAGTAATCATCGCCGATGATACCGCTAACCCTGACTGCTGCGCCGCCGACCTTCTGGCTCAGGCGGAGCACGACCCGTTGGCCTCGGCTATCTTAATCACCAGCTCAGAGCGCCTGGCTGATGATGTTAATAAAGAGGTGGAAAAGCAGCTAAAGGAACTGGAACGCCGGGACATCGCCGCCGAATCCCTGCGGAAACAGGGGGTAATAGCGGTGGTGGCTGATGTCAACCAGGCGGTAGAACTGGCCAACCTCTATGCCCCGGAGCACCTCTGCCTGATGGTAAAAGACGCCGATGCCCTGGTTAAACAGTTGACCAACGCCGGCTGTATCGTTACCGGGGAAAGTGCTACGGTAGTGCTGGGCGATTATGTCTTCGGTCCCAGCCACGTTCTGCCCACCGGGGCTACCGCCCGCTTTGGCTCACCGCTCAATGTGCTTGATTTCGTTAAATTTACCAGCCTGCTCAATGTCGATAAGGCTACTTTAAAGCAGCTGGGCAAGGCCGCTGCGGCTATTGCCAGGGCGGAAGGTTTCGAGGCTCACGCCCGCGCTGTGGAAAAGAGACTAAAGGCCGATTAGCAGGTAATATTGACAATTTATTCTCCTTATGTTAAAGTGAGCCAGATAGGTAAGAGGGAGATGTTAATTTATACTACCGCCTGCTATTATTATTACTACGTGTTTACCAGGCGCAAAGGCGCGCTTGGGGGGTAGTTTACCGCAGATTTAGAAACTAAGCAGGAACCAAATAAGGAAAACAGAAAAAACCCTTCCAGGCGGAGGGAATTTTGTTTATATAGGACATAGAAAGGGAGATGAAGAGATGTCTAAAGAGGGGATAGTAAAATGGGTAAGGCCGGACCTGGTCAAATTCAGCGGCTATGTTGCCAGCAGGTCGCCGGAAGAGGTGGCCGCCACGGCCAAATTCCCGGTGAACGGTATCATCAAGCTGGATGCCAACGAGAATCCGTATGGCTGCTCGCCAAAGGTGATGGAGGCGCTGAGCAAGTATGATTCTTTTAGTGTTTATCCTGATGCCGGCCAGAGGGAGCTCAGGAAGTTACTTGCCGGCTATACCGGCGTCGGCGCCGAGCATATTGTCGCCAGCGGCGGCAGCGACCAGATGATAGGCCTTATTACGCAACTGTTTGTTAGCCCCGGCGACGAGGTGATAAACCTTCCGCCTACTTTTGATATGTTTCGTTTTGCGGTGGAACTGTGCAACGGCAGAATAGTTGATGTGCCCAGGGACGAAAACTACTATGTAGATGTGGCTGCGGTCAAGAAGGCGATAACCAAAAAGACCAAGCTGATATTTCTGGCCAACCCCAATAACCCCACCGGCACCCCAACTCCCCAGTCGGACATACTGGAGCTGCTGGATACCGGCCTGCCGGTGCTGGCCGACGAGGCTTACGTTGAGTTCAGCGGTGAGACGGTTACCCCGCTGGTTACCAAGTACGACAACCTGATGGTGCTCAGGACATTCAGCAAGTGGGCGGCACTGGCCAGTTTCAGGATTGGCTATGGTATCTTCGCTCCCGAGATTGCCGATTATATATTAAATATAAAGATGCCCTACAACGTAAGCGCCGCTTCCACGATTGCAGTGAGGGAGTCTCTGAAGGACCGTGACTTTTTGATGGAGAGGGTAAAGAAGATAGTCGCCGAAAAAGACCGCTTGTTTGAAGAGCTTAAAAAGATAGAGTGGCTCAAGCCCTTCCCTTCCAAAGCCAACTTCATCTTCTGCCACGTTCTTAACGGCACGGCCAAGCAGATATATGAAGGGCTGATGGACAGGAGTATAATAATCCGCTATGCCGAAAACCACCTGCTTAAAGACTTCATTCGAATTAGCGCGGGCAAACCGGAGCATACTGACATCGTGATTAAGGCAATCAGGGAGATAGAGGCAAAGAGAGCTTAAACTATCCCATCTTAGGCAGAAACCGACTTAAGAGGGGCGTTAAGCCCCTCTTTCTTTCCCCCCGCCGCCCCATTTTTAAGTTTTGTTTTTCTTCCCAGACCCTCCCGCCCAAAAAGGCTTCGCCTCTTTTCATCTCTCTTGCTCCCCCTCCTTCCTTTGAAAAAGCAACTAACCAAGTGGGGTGTTTAAGAGGGGCGCTAGCCCCTCTTCTATAAAAATCCTTCCCCCTCCCTTGTAAGGGAGGGGGATTAAGGGGGTGGGTTGGTAAGTAAATATCTAAGCGGGTGAGACTCCCCCTTTAAGGAAGGGGTTAACAACCCTCTTTTTTATCCCTCTTTCATGTGTTAAACTACAGGCGGAGAAATAGCGATGAAATCAAGGACAGCCAAAATCAAAAGAGAGACTACGGAAACCAAGGTCAGCCTGGAGCTGGGTGTTGACGGCACCGGACAGGCCAAAATAACCACCGGGATAAAGATGTTTGACCATCTCCTCTCCCAGACGGTTAAGCATGGGAGATTTGACCTGAAGCTCTTGGCCAGCGGTGATGACGAACACCATGTGATAGAAGATGTCGCCATCTGCCTGGGTAAAGCACTGGCTGAGGCATTGGGGGATAAACGTGGCATTATCCGCATGGCGGATGCCACCGTGCCCATGGATGATTCTCTGGCTATGATAGCGGTGGATATCAGCGGCCGGGGATATACAGTGCTGGAGCTGCCTTTTGATGATAATGATATGGCGGGCTTCCCCACCGACCTCATCCGCCACTTCCTTGAGTCTTTAGCTATTGAAGCCAGGCTTAACCTGCACGCCAGAATTATATACGGCACTAACGACCATCACAAGGCGGAAGCCCTGTTCAAAGCGCTGGGCAGAGCCCTGGATATGGCCACCTGCCTTGATGAGCGTATTTCCGGCGAGCTCCCCAGCACCAAGGGTCGTTTGGAGGAATAGCGATGGATATGGACAGCATAGTTATCATAATCCTGTTCGTCATTCTGTCAGGGGTGGGGTTGTTTGTAATTCCCCGCTTGCTGACGAGGCATGCCGCACAACAGGTAATCAAGATTTTCCGCAAGAATAACGCCATCGATATAAAAACCGCCCGGACGGTTCACGAGCTGGGACTGAACCCTCCTGGTATGTGGGAGAGGATGGGGCGGAGGCGCGACTATAAGCCGCGAGCCCTGAGCATGCTGAGGCAGGCGGGGATAGTACAGGTAACCGAGGACGGCAGGCTATATCTCTCCGAGGATAAGCTGGCCAATATTGGACTGGGGAGTGACACTTCCCCTTACCGCTAGGGGGATGCAGTAGATTTCGTGCAAAATGCTAATTAGGCGGTAATGTCTCTTGTCTGTGGGGTGTAGTTAGCTTTTGATATGCAGTTCGAGCACTACTTTTGTAGCAATTTACGGCATTAGTCCCTGAAAATATAGCCACCAATAGTGCTGCTAATTTAATCAGTGGACTGGGGCTTACAGTTGCTACACTTCCAGAAATCAGGGTTGCTAGCGCCCACTTGGTACCTTCTTTGCTCTTGTCTTCCAACTCTAACCACCTCCTTTCTGTTTTTATTCTAGTGCCGTGCCTATCAAGTAGGCGAGAGCGGCAATTCCGAGAGCCATGAGAGCCCCTTTCCCTAAATCAGCAAGTGTGGAGCCTGAATCAACACTAACTTGCTCCGGCTGAAAGATCGGCTGACCATAGCCGCAATTTGTACATTTACGGTAGCCCACTCTCATTGTGGCTTCAATTCCTTGCATTTTGCCTCCACATAGAGGACATTCTTTAGGGTTTAAAACTCCTGAAGGCAACTTCTTTACTCGATTTGCGATTGCCTGAGCTTTTATCACCTGCATTGAATCATTGGCATAGTTTGGGACACGCATTACTTTGTATTCCATTTATAGTTTACTCCTAATGTAGAAAATGCTACATTTCTATTATTCTACACCCTTGAAGAAAAAAGTCAAGCCCCCATTGTCACAGTAGGGTGTATAATTTAAAGATGGATGATAGCGGGGTTAGATTAGCTTCTTCCCCGTCAGCCTCTCGTAGGCACGCTGGTATCTCCGGCTGGTAGCTTCGATGACCTCCGGCGGCAGCATAGGGGCGGGGGGCTCTTTATTCCACCCCGACTCGGCCAACCAGTCGCGCACCGGCTGTTTATCGTAGCTTGGTTGGGACTGCCCCACTTTATACAATTCGGTTTCCCATATCCGTGACGAGTCCGGCGTCAACAGCTCATCGATAATAATAAGCTTATCATCTTCTAACCCGAATTCGAACTTGGTATCGGCAATGATGATGCCTCTGGCCAGAGCATACCCCTGGGCGTAGCTGTAGATAGCCAGTGTTTTCTGTTCTATCTCCTCGGCTATGGCCTTCCCCACCAGCTTCCCCACCCCCTCCATAGATAGCGGCAGGTCGTGCCCGCTCTCCGCCTTGGTGGTGGGGGTAAATAGCGGCTGGGGCAACTCCTGGCTCTGCTTCAGCCCTTTAGCCGCTTTCAGTCCGGAGATGGTGCCGGATTGCTTATATTCTTCCCAGGCTGAGCCGGATAGATAACCGCGCGCCACGCACTCCACTGGCAGGCGCTTGGCCTTCTTCACCACCATAGACCGCCCCGCCAGGTAGGCGGGGTAGTTAAAGCGCTTCTCGGTGGGGATATAGGCGTCCAGGCGGTTAACATCATCCAGCACCTCCATCAGGTGGTTGGGCAGCAGGTCCCGGGTCTGGTCGAACCAGAAAGCGGAAAGTTGATTAAGCACCCGTCCCTTGTTAGGGATACCGCAGGGCAGCACGACATCAAAGGCGGAGATTCTATCGGTGGCAACGATTAACAGCAGGTTGCCCAGGTCATAGGTGTCACGCACCTTCCCCTTGACGAAAGAGGGCAGGGGCAGGTCGGTATTCAGCAGGACATCGTCACTCATTATATTGACCTTGGCGCCAGGTCGCTGGGCCCGCCCACGCTTTTCTCCCGCCACTGGACTTCGGTTAGCCCCAGGCGCTTGAAGATATCATCTATATAGCGCAGGTAGTACTTCTCGTCAAACAGCGGCTCAAGCTCGGCTTCAGGCAGTGTGGCGGTGACCTCGGCGTCGGCTTTAAGCAGGGTAAGGAAGTTTTTATTGCCCTTCCAGGCCTTCATGGCGTTGCGCTGCACCAGCTCGTAGGCTTGCTGTCGGCTCAGGCCCTTATTAATGAGGGCCAGCATCACCCGCTGGGAGAATATCAGGCCTTTGGTTATATCCAGGTTCCTCTTCATCTTTTGCGGGTAGACCTGCAGCCCCTTCATTATCGAGGTGAATATACTTAAGGAGTAGTCCAGCACCAGGCAGGCGTCGGGCAGTATAATGCGCTCGGTGGAGGAGTGGCTGATGTCCCGCTCGTGCCAGAGGGCGATGTTTTCCATAGAGGTTAAAGCGTAGCCCCTTACCAGGCGGGCCAGGCCGCTGATGCGCTCACAGAGCTCCGGGTTACGCTTGTGGGGCATGGCCGAAGAGCCGGTCTGGCCGGCGGCAAAAGGTTCCTCTACCTCCCGCGTCTCGGTTTTCTGCAGGCTCCTGATTTCGGTGGCGAACTTTTCCAGCGAGCTTGAGATTATGGCCAGAGTGGTCACGAACTGGGCGTGGCGGTCGCGCTGCAAAACTTGGTTGGAAACCGGGGCCGGTAACAGTCCCAGCCGGGCGCAGGTCTTTTCCTCGACCTCAGGGGACAGGGTGGCGTAGGTGCCCACGGCGCCGGAAATCTTGCCCACGGCGATGGCTTTTTCAGCATCGCTCAGCCTCTCCAAATTACGCCTCATCTCCTCCGTCCAGATGGCCAGTTTGAGCCCGAAGGAGATTGGCTCGGCATGGATGCCGTGGCTGCGCCCCATCATTACGGTATATTTGTGTTTCATGGCCGTCTGCGCCAGCACCGAAATAAGCTCTTTGATATCCTGGCTCAGCAGTTCGGAGGCTTCTATTAACTGCAGGCTGAGGGCGGTATCGATAACGTCGGAGGAGGTAAGCCCGAGGTGGATAAAGCGCGATTCCTCGCCCAGGCTCTCGGATACCGAGCCTAAGAAAGCGGTGACATCATGGTGGGTCTCTTTTAAAATCTCTTCCATGCGCTTGAGGTTGACCCGGGCCAGCTTTATCTTGGGTATCGCCTTGCGGGGAACAATGCCCAGGTCGGCCCAGGCTTCACAGACGGCAATCTCTACCTGGAGCCATTTGTGGAACTTGTTCTCGTCGGCCCAGACTCTTTTCATTCGGGGTCGGGAGTAGCGCTCAATCATTGTTTTTCTCCTTTGGTATGTATCAACCTCACCCCACCCATATATTATCTTTTCCCGCCCGCCGCCCTTTTATGGAAACGGGCTAAGGCCCTTTTTACCCCACCCCTATTTTCCCTGTAATTCTTTACGGTATTTTTCGTAGGCCTGGCGTATTTTATCGTGCTTTATGCCCAGAATCTCGGCGGCCAGGTAGGCGGCGTTCTTGGCGCCGGCAGACCCAATCGCCACAGTGGCAACGGGGATTCCA
>Ga0315549_1002797_pt1 | contig 16173 bp, 26 predicted proteins | sample SalMarSW160200MG_FD_203101 | JGI IMG/M metagenome (GOLD analysis project Ga0315549, IMG submission 203101) | Salt marsh sediment microbial communities from the Plum Island Ecosystem LTER, Massachusetts, United States - Salt Marsh Sediment SW1601-200 ... | reverse complement strand
AGAAACATACCTGCACCAATAAAAATAAGATAAATTGTTATTATAATCATATCATTCAAATATTATCCTCAAATATTTTTCAAACTTCCCTGCAATAAGTTTTGTTCTCTCTTCCAAATTTTCTCCTTTCACATTTATCCAATGAACGAGAATAGTATCCCCTAATATATCCAAAGTAAATGTCCCGGGAGTTAAGGTTATTGAATTTGCCAGGATAAGTTTTGCTATATCCTGCTTCAGACCTGTCTTTATAGCTACAATACCTGGTTTTATAGGCATCTTAGGATGAATAACCCTGTATGCAACATCGAGGTTTGCCCTCACTATTTCTACGAAAAGCACCAGGATATAAATTATGGAAAAAAATATTCTCTTTATGCTTAATGGAGGCAATCCCAGTTCAAGATAACCCTTACTTAGAGCAAGAGAAAGGACAAGACTGATAATAATTCCAGCAGTAAGTTCCTGAAGATTTATGGTAGAGGTAAGAGCCAACCATACCAGCATAAGAAAAAGGAACAAATAAAGAAAATTTTTCAACTTATAAGTAAAACTAAGACGATTTTTGTGTGAATTAGAAATCAGGGAAGACTTTTTACTCACTGATTTCTTATAGCCTTCAACCAAAAATTAGTCCTCCTGTCCAATGTTATTGTTATAGTATTCGCCAAAAATCGGTATGTCAAGGATTTTTTCAACTTATAAGTAAAACTAAGCCGATTTTTGTGTGAATTAGAAATCAGGGAAGACTTTTTACTCACTGATCCCTTACAGCCTTTAGCTAAAAATTACTCCTCCTGTCCAATGTTAATGGGGACTTTAACAAAAAAAGCAGCAGTAAACATGTACTTTCCCAACTACTTTCAATCCTTATGCAAAAGCCCTCTGTTATAGGTCTTTTCACTACGGCAAATCTTTGCACTATCTCTCATATTATAATCTCAGCTGTTGCCTGTTTCCCTTCGTTTTTCAAAGAACCTATTCTGTTTGTTAAAAGTTTCCTTTCCGAATTTTTAATTTCGTGAAGCCATAATAAAGTGACCTTAAAATGTAAATTCAAATTTTGGGTATAAACCCAAAATTTGACTATAAAAATATAAATAATTAAAATTAGGTATATTTAAAATATTTAGATAAATCTAAAACATGAACATCTATTTTAAAATAAAAAATTTTATTAATAAAAACAATTGAAGATTATCCAGATACTTTAAGAATTAACATGCTACAAAATTAACAAAATAATACTACATAAAAAAATGATTAAAGCAGATAAATGGACAAAAGAACATGGTATAAAATTTCTAAAAGAAGTAGGAATTAAAAAAGGAGATATAATTTTTGATTGCTGTTGCGGTGAAGGAAACTATACCATACCAGCTGCCAGGATAGCTGGTAAAAATGGTACGGTATATGCCATGGATATGAATAAAAATAAACTTGACACATTAAAAGAGAAATCTAATTTAGAGAACCTTATAAACATTAAGAGAATAGAAACAGAATTTAAAAAATCTATACCGTTACCGGATAAATCAATAGATATAGTGCTTCTATATGACATATTCTCGTATTTTTCTATTGAGAATATAAGGTTACCAGTATTATTAGATGAAGTTTATAGGATTTTAAAAGACAATGCTTTGCTTTCAATCTACCCTGAACATATAAAGGATACAAATAAACTTAAACAAAGCATAATAAATGCTAATTTTAGATTAGAACAGGAATTTTTTCATACCCTAATTCATGATAATAATCTCAAAAAAGGCTATATTTTGAATTTTAAGAAAGTATTAAAATGAAAAAAAAGTCTTTTAAAAATTATGTTATTGTCTCCTGTGGAACATTAGCACCTGAACTAAATTACTTAAAAAAAAGTAAATTTTTGGATGCTAAAAAAATTTTATATACAAAACCCGGCAGACATGAAGTTCCCATAGAACTTGAAAGCCAGCTTATAGATAAAATAAATATTGCTAAAAAATATTCTGAAAATATTATAGTAGTATATGGAGGAAAATATTGTTACATTAATATCAAAGAACCAAATAAAACTATAGATGACATAATAAATCAGCAGGGTAAAAATATTAGCAGAATTAATGCCGAACATTGTATAGATATGTTAGCCAGTGAGAAGGAAAGAGAGAAAATAGCAAATATCATAGCCAAAGGTGAAAAAATCTGGTGGCTTGCGCCAGGATGGATACTGTACAGACAAGATGTCTTTCAGGATTGGGATAAAGCAATGGCCAATGAAAATTTCCCAAAGCATACCGGAGGAGCTATTTTGCTGGACGGGGTTGAATTCTGGGAAGAATACAGCACGAATCATCCCGAAAAAATTCTGGAATTTTCAGACTGGATGGGCATTCAGATTCAACCCTATAAAATTTCTCTTGATCGGTTCAAGAAGCTTCTCGTAGAGAAAATCAAATAGAAGTAGGATATGAATTAAAAATATTACAAAAAGTAGAAAGAAGATGAGTCTATATGGTTGAGCAAGATCTTAAAGAAAAAATTAAGAAAATTTATGAAGTTTTACCAAAACTAGATGATAGGAGTTGTGGATATAGAACATGTGGAGAATTTGCAAAAGCAGTAGCTAAAAGAGAAGCACCTTGTTATGGCTGTATTACCGGTGGATATGAAACAGCTAAAAAAGTGTGCAATATTATGGGAGAAAAAATTAGTGATGAAGAAAAGGTTTCATCTGAATACAATAATAGAGCAATAGACTTTGCTGGTGGATTTGGTATGGGTAGAGGTAGGGGCAGAGGATATAGAAATCGTCATTATAATAATATAAGCTTTCCCGGGGAAAGTAGATATAAGAGTATTACACCCATCCGATCGCAGACAGAAGATGGATATAATTATCATAACTCCATATACAATAACCAAAAACTTGATGCTGAAGAGGAAAGAATTACGCTCCAGCAACAGACAGATTTTATTAGAAAGAAGCTTGATAATATAAAAAAAAGAATAAGCATTCTGGAGAAGGATGAAAAGAAGTAGTGAGTTTTCTGTAGGTTACGGCTGTATTTATATATTAAAGTGACTTAAGCTATCATCAAAGAAGGAGGAAACAAAAATGCCATGGGTTGATAAGGACAAATGCGTTAGTTGTGGAATTTGCGTGGAAGAATGTCCGGTAGAGACAATATTTATGAAAGATGAAAAGGCAGAGATAGATATGTCTGGCTGTATTCGCTGTGGTATATGCCATAACGTTTGTCCCGAAGATGCAGTAAGACACGATAGCGAAAAAATACCAGAAAAAGTAAAAGCAAATGTATTGGAAACAAATAAATTTATGGACGCCTGTGAAAAATATCTTAAGGATAAAAATGAGAGACAAAAATGTCTTAGTAGAATGATAAAACACTTTAAAAGTGAGAAGATAATTGCTGAAAAAACATTAGATGAACTTGAGTCACTTTAGCTGATTCAATAAAGAGCTTTAGAATGAAATAAGGATGTAAGAGGTGAAGCAAGATAATGAATTCTTTTAAAAAGATTATAAAATTAGAAACCGAAATAAGTAAATTGGAGGACAAAATAAAAGAAAAAGAATCAAATCTTCCAGCTCATTCCATTAAGCCTGAGATGATTCAAGAAATAGAGGATTTAGAAGAAGAACTTAACAGTAAAAGAAAAGAACTTAAACAAACAAAGTTAACTTAAGTGCGGTAATGTAACCTTAAGTTATCCAAAAATATGGCTGCACTTAAGCAGGGTATTAAATTTCATTTTACTCTGTTTTTGCAGGCAGGCAAATCTCAATTTTATGAGTAAACAGTCGAAATATTAAAAAAATCATTATCTTGTTTTAGGAGGACCAAAAATGAATAATTATAAAGTAAAAGTTAAAGGTAAAAGATTTATATATAGAGCAAACATAAAGTTGACCGGGAAAGGAAAAGGTATTGCCGATTCCGAGAATAAATCTCCTATCGAATTATCAACCCCGGTTGAATTTGGCGGTAAACCAGCAACCTGGACACCCGAGGAGTTAATGGTGACAGCTGTTAATGCCTGCCTTATGACAACATTTTCCTATTATGCTGAAAAACGTGGTTTCAAATTTGTAAGCTATGAAAGCTCCGCTGAGGGAATAATTGAACTGGTTGAAATGAAATATTTATTTTCCAGGATAACAATAAAACCAAAGATAACAGTTGGATCTAAAGAAGATATAGAAGCAGCAGAAAACTTGTTAAAAATTGCTAAGGAGAGCTGCTTTGTCTCGAATTCCATAAAAGCTGAAGTCCTCCTGGAGCCAGAAATAGAATCAATTTCTTAATTATGGTTCTATTAATCTTTATTTTGTTCCAGGAATAAATAAATTATTGTTAAACAAGAAGATATCCATATTTTAAAAAAAATCATATAACAAATTAAGATTGGCAAGGGGAATTTAGTAATGAGTAATTATTATCCAGAATCAAAGGTTGAAATTAGTGGGATTGCAGCAAAATATTACGATAAATTAATGAATGTTATAACACTGGGCCGTTATTCCCTTTTTATACAAAAAATAATTCTATTAATGAATATTGAACCAAACCATAAAATCATTGATTTAGGTGCAGGAACAGGCAGGAATGCCTGTTTGATGATGGAGCAACTTTCTAAAAAAGGAGAATTGGTAGGACTTGATATTTCTGAAGAGATGATCCTCCAATTCAATAAAAATTGTGCCGAGTTCTCCAATGCTAAAGTTATCTATAAGAGGATTGACCAGAGTTTAGACTATGAAATGTACTTTGATAAAGCTTTTATCTCTTTTGTTTTACATGGATTTCCTCAGGAGGCAAGGAATCAGATTATCAGGAATGCCTTCAAAGCGTTAAAAAAGAATGGTGAATTTTTTATATTGGACTACAATGAGTTTTCGCTAAAAGAAATGCCTTTTTATTTAAAGATTCCTTTTAAGTTTGCAGAATGTTCTTATGCTTTTGATTTTATTGAAAAAGATTGGAAGAAGATATTGTCCGGGGAGGGATTTAGCTATTTCGAAGAATATCTTTTTTTTAAAAAATATATAAGATTATTAAAAGCAAAAAAGATATCATGATAGTATTGATAAATATATAGACTAAAATATTCTTAAATAAAATGGAAAATGTTTTAGCATTAAAGTTATAAAAGAAAAATTTGATTAAAGGAGGTTAAAAATGTGTCTTTCTAAAGTTTATCTGAGAGAGGGAAGCAAAGATAGAGTCGTAGTCGAAGAAGCCTCTGATATTATAGATAAACATGGAACTATTGAAGTGTATTCAATTTTTGGTGAAAATAAGAAAGTACAGGGTTATTTTATAAAAGAAGTTGATTTTCTTAAGAACAGAACAATTTTAAGCAAAAGGAAGTAAAGAATAGATGAATAACAAAAAGGAGATTAAGTCTGATATCGAAAAATTAAAATTGTTGATGTCCTACTGGATCGGCCACAATAACGAGCATATTCGTGATAATGAGAAATGGTTCCATAAGATAGAAAAGATGGGACTTAAAAAAGTTGCGGTCGAACTAAAAAAAGTTATTGGACTTTCAAAAGAGGCAAACGAACATATTAAACTAGCAAATAAGAAGTTAAAAGAAGATTATAAATCAAAACCAGAAAAAATACTTAAAAAAGAGAAACTACAAGTAAAATCAGGAGCAGCTAAGCTAGAGCATAAATTCGAAAGTTTTAGTTTCAGACAGATAGGAATTATTAGAACCCCATATATTGATGACGCTCCCTATCAACCAGTTCAAGATGATGAAGGAGATTTCTGTATAGAGGTTGAATCTCAATATGTCGATGGGCTCCGTGAACTTATAAGATTTCGTTATATCTACGTTATTTATTATGTACACCGTATAAAGCAAGAATTGTCAATGATTGTATCTCCTCCGTGGACTGGTGGTGTGAAGGTAGGAGTATTTGCAAGCAGATCACCGGTACGCCCAAATCCTATTGGAGTTAGCATTGTTCGTATAAAGAGCATTGAAAGTAACAAGATTTTCACATCAGGCCTGGACGTATTTAATGAAACACCGCTGCTTGATATAAAACCGTACATAAAGGATCTTGATTCGAAATCTGATGCTAATTACGGCTGGGTTGAGGAAATGGATGATTACGAGCATCTTCTTCTGCATATCAAAGGTATCCCTCACAGATATTGAGAATGTATAGATATAGCTAGCTAAAAAGTAACGATGATGTTTTTTCTCTGTCTTAAGTGTTTATGTTTATCACTTTTTTTCTATTAGGAAAGCAGAAAGCTAATTAATTTTTTATAACTTATAATTTACCTGGCTTTTTCAATAGCGTTTCCGGGACAAGATTTAATACAGTCATAGCATCCTGAACAAAGACCCGTATTAATAAATGGTGCTTCGTATGGTTCTTCTTGTTTAATAACTTTTTTTGAACAAGCACTTACTGCTTTACATATACCGTCTTTGCATTCCTCAGGATCACATTTATTATAATTAACTATGGCTATCTTACTGGGCATGATTAGTATTTAACCTTTATCTTTTTAGACTTTCAAAATCCCGGCAGCCTTTAGTATATCAGGAACCTTCTCTTCTTTGCCAATAGCCATAATATGTACACCGTCACATATCTTTTCATTTTTTATTTTTTTTATTAAATTACCAGCAATCTCTATTCCCTTTGATAAGCCCTCTTCTTTTGGCGTTTCGGCCAATTCATCTATTAAATTTTGAGGAACAAAAATACCAGGGATATTCTCATTCATCCATTTTGCCATCCCGGCACTAACTAACAGAACTATTCCTGCTAATATTTTTACGCTCTTATCGATATTTCTGCTATAGCTTACAAATCTTTTTAATTCATCCAAATCATAAACAGCCTGGGTTTGAACAAAATCAATTCCAGCTTTTAATTTTTTCTCATATTTAATAAGTTGCGGTTCAACTGGATCTGCAGATGGTGTAGCAGATGCACCAATACAAAAATCAACTCCCCCATCGAGATTATTACCAGAAAGATCTTTTCCTGAGTTTAAAGTATGAACAAGCTGTATTAATTGAACCGAATCAATATCATAAACAGGCTTCGCTTCCGGGTGATCTCCCATTTTAAGAGAATCTCCGGTAAGGCAGAGAACATTTTCTATACCTCTGGAAAATGCAAAAAGAAGGTCGGCCTGGATAGATAGCCTATTTCTATCACGACAGGTTATTTGGAATATTGGCTCCGCACCTTGCTCCTTTACAAGAAGACAGGCCCCCAGAGAAGGATATCTCATCACAGCACTTTGATTATCTGTAACATTTAATGCACAAACTTTATCTTTAAGAATTTCTATATTATCAATCATTTTTTGTACATTGGTGCCCTTAACCGGACCGATCTCAGCTGTTATGATAAATTTGTCTGATTTTAATACTTCTTTAAATGATATAGCCATTTACTCCCCCTGCTTATAAAAATTTTTTTAAAATTATCATTATAAATTACGTTTTTTATTTATGAACTTTTGTTTATCTTATATTTCTATTATTTAAAAATAACATATTTAATTAGTAAAAGTATTTACTAATTTTGACCCTCTTCATTGATATTCAACTTTTAAAAATTACTTAAGAGAAATATTATTCAAGAGAAAGGGGCTCTACTTCTAACTCTCGCGGTTTTTGCATTTTACTCCAATCTTTTGGGGGCATAATTTTCCGCATCTTATCAAGTTCCCCTAACTCTTTCAGTCTTTTGTATATTAACACCCAGGCACAATCATTATCAGGATTTACCTCGCATTTTCCATCTTTCCTGGTACCACCACATGGTCCATTAAGCAGCCCTTTTGCACATTGGGTCATAGGACAAATACCACTTAATTTACCAAGTTCGCATTCTCCACATTGAATACATTTCTCCCTGAACAAGCTGGGACCTCCACCCATATGTCCTATGGGATTAGTTGCCGGATAGATAGATTTGGTTAAACCAAAATCGTTCTCTAAAACATATTCCCGTACCACCTGCAAACCATCACCACAACAGAGCATAAGAACAGCATCACATGCCTCTATCTGACTTTTATAACTGCTCATTCGTTTTATGCTCCATGGAGCATAACAAGTAAACTCTCCAAAAGGTGGCGCAATAGCAGCTAAAACCTCCTTTCCATTTTTAGTAAGAATATCTGCCATTTCCTTTACCTCAGGTTCACCACCTGTATGAAAAACTGTTGCGCAACCGCCACAACCATATATTACTATCTTTTTTTTCCCGTCCAGATATTCAAGAATTTCTTCAATAGGTTTTTTTATTTGCCCTATCACTCCTACCCCCTTATATTAATCTCGCTTAAATAAATAATAAGATTATGGGATTAATCCCATTTTAGTCATATTCACTCGTTCGCAATATAAACTTAGAATATATTTATTAATTAAATGGACAGGTTCCGGTGGGACAAGAATTATCAGATCCACTATTTTTGCTAGATGACGAACCAAGGCCAAACGAAGAAAAGGCCTTTTGGATATTTTTACTCCCACACTTTTCACAAATTAGTTCATCATTTTTCCCACCAATTCCGATAAATAAATCAAATTTTTCCCCACAATCCTTGCAAACATAACTGTAAATTGGCATATTCATATCTCCCTTTTTAATTTATTGATATTTAATTCTTCAAGATTTACATTTTACTTTAAATTTCTAATGTCTGTCCTGTTTTTATAAAAATAAAATCATCTTCATATATTTCTTTAAAAATCATCTGCGCATCATATCCAGTGCAATGAGTAGGGCCAACTTTTTCTATTCCTATCTCCTTAAACTTCTCTGCTATAAATTTTGCTTCCTGCCTGCTTTTATCTATCAGGTGGAATCCCCCAAACACGAGATAAATTTTCATATCAGGAAAATCTTTTTTTACCTTTTCCACAATCTTTATGATTCCGGGATGGGAACATCCCGTAATTATTGTAAGCCCTTTCTCCGTTCTTGCAACTAAAACCTGCTCGGGCATATATCTTCCTTTATATTCCCCTGCTATCTCACCTGTAATAAAAATATCTTCTGTAATTTCAGTAAATTTTTCCGTTTCTATAAGTCTGCCCTTTAACTTTTCAACTTTTCTCTTAAAACTCGAACTGAAATTAGGGCACGCATAAACTTTAAGCCCTTCTCTATTCTTTAAAAGCTCCCAGAGCCCTCCTGTGTGATCCCAGTGATCATGTGAGATTACCACCGTTGTTATTTTATTAATATCTACTTTTAAATTTTTTATATTATTTAAAAGCCATCGACCGTTTTCTCCCGTGTCGAAAAGTACAGTTTCATTAACCAGGAAAGATACTCCCCATCCTCTATACAGAGATCTATCTAATGCTTCCTTGTCAAAAAGAATCTTTATTTCCATTTTTTATCCTTTCAATAATTTCTGTTCAATTAATAGCCAGTGACAATTTTCATGATATTCCTTAATGTAATATCCCGGACTTTAAAAATATAAAAACAAGAAATGTGTTTTATGAAAATTTTGTAATCTTTTTTTGATTTCTTCTGCGGACATATCAAGAATAAATTTCAATTTGATTTAACAGTTTTTCAATATTAATATTCATTATCTCTTGCAGGTCCCATCATCCGAACAGGGTGGATTATCACATCGTTCGGTTCTTCCACAGCAGGTTCTGCCAGATAAGCTGCTATTTCTGTAATCTGTGCTGTAGAAACCTTTTCCTTTGAGAATGACTCCCATACCGGTACCGATTATTCTTTTCAATTCCTTACCGCACCGGGGACATTCTTTAATGGGAACATCATTAATATTTTGAAACTTCTCAATTTTATATCCACAACTTTCACAGATATATTCATATGTCGGCATAACCACCTCTAGCTTTTATCTATCTCTCTAAATTAATTTTTCTTAAGTTAATTTGTTCTCTCTAATTCCTCCTCAATAAGTCTCCATATGGTACGCAGTGTCTTTGCAACCTGATTATTCGAATATTCTATTATTGTTTTTCCCTCAACAACTGACTTCACCACAGCTTCATCAAAAATTATTTTACCAAGAACCTGAATATTTTTATCTTTGGACCAGCATTCTATCTTTTCAGTCATATCACAATTCAAATCGTATTTATTTATTATTACTTTTACTGGTATATTAAAATGTCTGGTAACATCCACTACCCTCTCGGCATCATGCAACCCTGACAGTGTGGGTTCGACTACAACTACCGCACAATCCACGCCTGATATAGAAGCGATTACAGGGCAGCCTATACCCGGGGAACCATCTATAATAACCCACCTGTAGTTTTTCTCTTCAGCAATTTCTTTTGCTTTTTGTCTGACCAGAGAAACCAATTTTCCTGAATTTTCCTCGGCAATGCCCAATCTCGCGTGAACCAGCGGACCAAATCTTGTGTCTGATACAAACCATTTACCAGAAGTGTTTATTTTCATCTCTATAGCATTTTGAGGACAGACTAAACTGCAAAATCCACACCCCTCACAGGAAATAGGGTCTATAGTAAAGTCTTCTCTTATGGCATCAAATCTGCATACTATTCTGCAGGCACCACAACCTTCGCAAAGTTCTTTATGCGTGAAAGCTGTAACACCGCTACTAAAAATATGCGACTGTTTTATTTCAGGATCAAGCAATAGATGCAAATCCGCCGCATCTACATCACAGTCAGCCATAACTTTATCTTTTGCCAATGCAGCAAATGCTCCAGCAATAACTGTCTTTCCTGTGCCGCCCTTTCCACTTATAATAACAATCTGCTTCATTTTGTTATTTTTTGATTGATTTCTTTTTCTTGCTAAATTAAATTTTATTTTATTCCTGGCTGATTTTTATTTTGCTCTATTTTTTTATATAATTCCTGGAATTTCTCTCTATATTCCGGCAATACTTTAACAATGGAATCACCCCTGGAGTAAATCTCAGCTATTTTTTTACTAAAAGGTATTCTCATAAGTACAGGTATATTCTCTGCAGCACAATATTCATCTGTTTTTTTGTTACCCAGATCAGAACGGTTGATTATAACACCAAATGAAATCCCCAGTTTCCGTACTACTTCTACAGCCAGTGACAAATCGTTCAATCCAAATGGTGTGGGTTCAGTAACAAGAATGACAAAATCAGTATCTTTTATTGCAGTAATGACGGGGCATGAAGTCCCGGGAGGTGCATCGATAATCACAGTCTTTTTTCTGTTAATATGTTTTTTTACCGCTCTTATAACGGGAGGGGACATCATCATGCCTATATTAAGCTTACCATGAACAAATTGAGTCTCACCATTTTTCCCAATTTCAATAACACCTATCTCTTTTTTTTCTTCCTCTATTGCTTTATGCGGACAAAAATAAGTACATGAACCACAGCCATGGCACAATTCAGGGAATAGAAGAACCTTTTTATTAACAACTACAACAGCATTGTACACGCATACTTCCTGGCAGCGGCCACACCCATCGCATTTATTCTGATTTACTACCGGGACAGGAATAAAAACAGCGTTCCTGCTCTTAAAAACCGGTTTTATAAAAATATGGCAGTTAGGCTCTTCTACATCACAATCAAGCAGCTGAACATCGCTTAACGATAAAGCCAGATTAACAGCTATCGTTGTCTTGCCTGTCCCGCCTTTACCACTGGCAACCGATATTATCAACTTCTCACTTTCTTCCGTAATTACTTTCTACCCATTCCAAAATGTGATTCTACATCAGGCCCGGCAGTCTCCTTGTATTCTCCATTCTTAAACTTATCTATGGCATCTTTAACACTTCCGGTAGCTCCTGAATAAATCTTTATAGATGCCGCAGATAAAACTCTAAACGCATTGGGACCAACATTTCCGGTAATCACTGCTTCTACTTTCATATCAGAAATATTCTGTCCTGCCTGAATACCTGCTCCCCCGGCCGCCAGACTGCTTTTATTTTCAACAGCTTTAAAGCTTCCGTCTTCAGTGTCATAAATAATATAATAAGGGCATCTCCCAAATCTGGGATCTACATTTGACTGGAGCGTAGGGCCACTGGAAGTAATAGCAACTTTCATCTTTTCTCCTTCTTAAAATTAGCAATAAAAATTAAAAACTATTCAAATGTTACCAATCTCTTACTGCATTTGGGACACTTTATCTTACTTAGTTTATATTCCTGTTTTTCTTCTCTTAAGTCTTCCCTTTTAATATGGTAGTGGTAATTACCTTTAAGGCACCTTTCCTTTATAATATTTTTATCCGGAATGTAGTTGCCGCCTTCAAACTTTATCGCCTTACCTTCAATAATTGCAGTGATAACTTTTTTTCTGGCAGACTTTAGAAGCCTCTGAAAAGTAGACCGGGATATACCCATCTCTCCGGCAGCATCGACTTGCTCCAGACCTTCCTTGTCTTTTAGATTAAAAGCTTCGATTTCTTCCAGAGTTAGTACTATCTCCTCTAATTTTCCAAGCGAGACGCCCTTCGGTTTATAGTAGACAAATAAAGGTATAGTATTTACTATCTTATCAAGTATAGGTCTGGCTGACATCTTAACTTCTCACCATTTTAGTGCCGCATTTCGGGCAAACTATTTCTACACATGGGACTCCAATCTTATGATCGACCTTAGTGCCGCAACTGGGACATATGCACTGCCCGCCTGGTCCCAGGCTCTGTCCTCCCATTCTACCTCTTCCGCCTCCACGGCCCAATCCTCTTCCCGTTCCGGGTCCCTGACCTGCAGGTCCCGTTCCATCTCCTCTTGGCATAAGTATCACTCCTTTCCATACAATTAAAATTTTAAAAATATTATAAAATCAACCATAACCAATATTTATTGATTATGATAATACTCATTCATGATCGCATTCGGTTTTGTCGATTCCATATCCTTTACCCCGGCCTGGCTGGCAGATACTTTCTCCTTCTTCTAAAGAACCATCGATGATTTTATTAATAACTTCATCAATCTCTCCTTCAACGCCAAGAACTGCTTCGATGCCTGCCTGGCTGAAAAGTTCTTTAGCTCTCATTCCCATCCCTCCGGCTACTATACAGCTTGCTCCAATCTTATTCAGGTATTGAGGCAGAAAACCAGGGTGGTGGCCGGGATTTTCTACAACTTTCTTATCAATCAATTTATTTTTTTCAACCTCTATGATAGTAAATTGCGGGCATCTCCCAAAATGAGGTGATACTTTATTTCCATCAGTTGAAATCGCAATCTTCATGCTTTTAGCTCCTTTGATTTAAAATAATATTTTATATTCTCATTAATACTATATCCTATTTCACCCTCACTTAACAATTTATCAATGGTTTTAATTACTTCATTCAGGTTTAATCCCAGTGACGATGATATATCTTTTATACTAGCAGGTCTTCTTTTAAGTAATTGAATTATTTCTTCTTCAATCTTTATTAGCGTTCCGCTATATTTTTTATAATTGATCTTCCCTATTATCTGAGTTTTACTTCCTAGAATATCTTTTATCTCTTTCAATCTTGATAAATCGGGTATTTGCAAGTTATAAAGGCCCTTAAATTTATCCAGAGATCTAACCGATGTATTTAAATGAACTTTTTTAATACCGTCCCCCAGATCATCTAATATATGCTTAAACCTGTATGCTGAAACAATGTCGTCGTTTACACCTTTAAGTATCATTATCTCCAGCCATATATTTCCATTAAAAACTTTTATTAATTCTCTTAATCCAGCAATATTCTTACTAAAATTAACTGTCCTGCAGGGACGGTTAATTTTCTTAAACAATTTGTTGTCAGGTGCATCCAGAGAAACCTTTATTAGATCTGCTCCTTTTATATCATCTATAACATCATCAAACCCAAGAGTACCTCCACTTGTAAGTACTGCCACAGGAATATCGGAATTTTCTTTTACAATACCAATAAGTTTACCGATATCGCTGTTAAGGGTTGGCTCGCCTGAACCTGAAAAAGTAATATAGTTAATATAGGGACTATCATTTATTCTTTTTATGAGCTCGGTTTCAAAGTTTTTAAAATCAATATCCATATACTTTTTTCTCTCTGCAGTCTTATTTGTGGTCTTTCCAAGCTGGCAGTATAAACAGTCATATACGCATACCTTAAAGGGGACTAAATCAATCCCCAGAGAGTAACCAAACCTTCTTGATAATACCGGTCCGTAAAACAAAAATAATCATTCCCCTCTTAACCAGTTATTCTAAAAATAAAAAATTAACATAAACCTATAATTTTGTTGGATATGTAGTTAAATGCTTCACTGACAGGCGTGCCGTTCTTATAATTTTCTAAATACAATCTTCCATCGTCACTTAAACTCATGAGCTGCTCATCATATGGAATTCTCCCCATAAATTCAACACCCATTTCCAAAGCAATCTTCTGTCCGCCACCAGTTTTAAAAATATCAATTCTTTCCCCACAGTGAGGACAAATAAATCCCGACATATTCTCTATTACACCTATAAAGGGCAATTTTAATTGCTGCGCAAACCTTATGCTTTTTTTAGCATCCAGGGTAGCTAAATTTTGTGGAGTGGTAATCACAATTCCACCATTAAGATCAGGCATAAGCTGGGCTATGCTCAGAGGCTCATCACCAGTACCGGGAGGAGAATCAATAATCATATAATCAATGGCGCCCCAGTTAACATCACTTAAAAACTGCCTTATTAATTTCATTTTCATAGGTCCTCTCCAGATTACTGGGCTGTCTTCGCTTTCTAACATAGAAGCAGTGCTAATTACCTTCATATTTGAGAAAGCTTTAATTGGTTCTATCTTTTTGTTTGTACTGGTTAGCTTTTCTTTTTCCAGGCCCATAATCTTTATCACATCAGGTCCATGTATGTCTATATCAAGAATGCCAACCTTATAACCCTTGGACATAATACGATAAGCCAGATTTACCGCAATAGTGGATTTCCCTACGCCACCCTTTCCGCTGAAAACCATAAATTTATTTTTTACCCCGGACATATTTTTAGTAATCTCTTCATCTCTTATTACACTGTTCATTTAAATACCTTTTTATCTTTTTTAAAAAAAGGGATAGAAACACCCTTGAGGTATCCCTATCCTTTTTTATCTTTATAATCCTACTTCTTACTTTTCTTTCTGCTCTTTAGATAATTCATCCATTCTCGCCTTTATCTCACCTAACTGCTTCTGCAAATCCTCTGATTGGCTTTTTAATATTTCTTTTTCCTGTTCAGGTTCCAGGTCAGGAGTGAATGGATAGTTTGTTACACCGCCCCACGCAGGGTAACCCATATTATATCTAACCCCTCCGGGAAGACCTGTTGCATTATACCAATTTCTATATCCTCTTCCTCTACCAGGTCCACCTCCAAATGCTCTTCCGGCACCAGCATATCTTCCTCCATAGGGGTTCATATATCCGGGTGCAGAATAACCAGCACAATATCCAGCAGCTCTTCCTGTCATTGGACCCATTCCAGCAGGTCCTGTTCCATCTCCTCTTGGCATTTATATCCTCTCCTTTACATAATAATTTTTTATAACTTTATAAATTAAAACTGTGTCTTAGAATTTTCTACCTCTACCTCTAATACCCCTTCCATGGTTGATTCTTGAAAATCTTCCATATCCTCTGCCTGTATAATTCCACCTTCTTTGAGGAAACATGGGTATCCCACTTCGCATATAATAAGAATTATTATATAAGCTATTAGCAGATCTTCTATAATTAAAACCATAGGGATAATCACTACTTAAAGAATACCCCTGTAGCCCTGCATTTCCAGTCGTTACATTTTTATCTGAACTAATCGGTGCAATACAGTAACCTCTGCCTCCTCCGGTTAATGGACCCTGCCCTAACGGTCCTGTTCCATCAAAGCCCGGCATAATATCACCTCCTAAATTTTTTTATTATGGACATAAGCCCAAATTTATTATAATGAGCATATGTTCATAAGTCAAGGAAATTAACAAAATGGATTAACCAGCAGAGAAAATGAATTATAAAGATAAGAAAGGCACTAAAAAAGTGCATTTTAACAAGACTTCATTTACCAGTTAACTTTGCTGCCAGTTTTTTATCAAATCTACCTTTTCAGTGAAATTACTTTTTTCAATAAATTTCTCTATATTTTCACCTTTTACTATAAACTCAGGAGCTATCTCACTCAGGGG
>Ga0315549_1002796_pt1 | contig 16174 bp, 14 predicted proteins | sample SalMarSW160200MG_FD_203101 | JGI IMG/M metagenome (GOLD analysis project Ga0315549, IMG submission 203101) | Salt marsh sediment microbial communities from the Plum Island Ecosystem LTER, Massachusetts, United States - Salt Marsh Sediment SW1601-200 ... | reverse complement strand
GCCACCGCTGGCAAGCCCTGTGCTCGCCCACTGCGCCGGACGACCGCATTTCCATCCCTGCCGCTGACGCCCATAAGCTACTCGTGATGCTGAGGGCCTCCAAGGGCCGGCTCTACCCCGTCCACCACCACTAGGAGAGCACGGAGCGCGTGTTGCAAACCGTCACAAGTCGGCTATAATGAGTCTGCAGTGGCGAGGGTTCGGGGAAGCAACCGGCTTTCGCCCCGGGCCGAAGTGGCGGAATTGGTAGACGCGACAGTCTCAAAAACTGTTGGGAGGCAACTCCCGTGCCGGTTCGAGTCCGGCCTTCGGCACCAGCAGGCAGGAAAGGGGACTGCGGCGGGAAGGCTGGGCTCTCGCCTCGTTTTCTAGCTTGTCCTGTGCCGAGTGGTGTAAAGGTAGCACACGGGACTTTGGATCCCATAGTCCAGGTTCGAATCCTGGCTCGGCAGCCAGGAATCCATATCAGAAAGCGCTCCCCGGTAGCTCAACGGTAGAGCGGGCGGCTGTTAACCGCTAGGTTGTAGGTTCGAATCCTGCCCGGGGAGCCATCGCTGCGCTATAAGGCCTGACAGCGGCAGATAAGGAGGCCCTTTGATCCCAATGTGGCATCAGCCCCGACCTTCCACATCGAGCCCCAGAGTACGGCAGGTCTGAACGCCAATCTCCTGGCTATCGGAGCGCCCCGCTCGATAATCTGTCGCGAAATAGCGCTCGATATTACTTGACAAAACGACACCGCCGTTTATAATCGTGGTGCCCTATTCGCATAGGCTTGATTCCTCATGCCGGCCTGGACAGGGTTCTAGCTAATGGTGCGGATGGCTGGTCAGCAGGCGGCACGTCGCGCGCATGGTGCTTCCCCACAGAGTAATACTGTACCTTGTGGACGGGCTTGGCCCGGGAGGTAGGCTGTGGCGAAGAAGTGCAACAAAGGCCCCGCACAGCCGACAGCGCCAGAGCCAAGCCTCGCAATGGTGATCTAGGAGGTTACGATGAGCAAGGTTTTTCGTCTCGGTTTCATTCTCGTGGCGGCATTGGTGGTTGGGTTAACCCTGCTATGGGCTCAGACCGGAGAATCGCAGGCCGATGACCCGCCTCCTCTCGACATCACCACCGACGGAAAGTTGATGCTGACGTTCTCCAGCGGAGCCAACGTAAAGCTAGTCTTCGTGGAGGCCTCATACAACAACGACTTCGGAATCGCAAGCCCCGTCGATCAGCACATCTTCTACTGCAAGGATGTGCCGCCAGGATACACCGTCGACCTGGGCACCTTCTCGCCTGGCGAGCTTATGTTCAAATTGACATCGCCGGAGGCCTATACCTACTACACGGGACCTGCCGACAGGAATCCCGACAATGTGGTTCACGCCCTCATCGACAGGCTCTCGCCATCAGCAGCTCAGATCCAGTGGGAGGACATCTACGGAGGCGGAGACCTCGACTACAACGATTGTGTCGTCGATATAGTCGTGGAGCCTGTCGAGGCCGACCTGAAGATCGCCAGCCAAGAGATCCTGGCCGCCAACTGTGTCGATCCGGCACCCGCTGGCATCGATGTCAGTAGTGACGTCGAAATCTGCGTCAAGAAGGTCCTCCACAACAACGGCCCGGTAGACCCAGTGGACGTAGACATCACCAAGACGGCCAGCGCCCCGCCCGGATGCACCATTGCGCCCACTGCCGACAGCGACCAGGTTGCCCTGGACGTGTCGGTGGACGTGGAGCACACCGAGCTATTCACCATCCACTGCTCGGAGCCCAGCACCCATGGGCCCTTCATCATTGAGAACAGCATTGCCCCCAAGGACCCGGACATCGTGGACCCCGAGCCAGGCAGCAACTCGGCTACCAGCCAGCTAACCGTCAACGCCTGGGCGGAGGCCGACGCCAAGATCACGGCCCAATGGGTAGAGGGACCGGCTGAGATACCGGTGAGCGAAGACGTTCCTATCATCGTGAAGAAGACCATCCACAATAACGGGCTCTACGGCCCGGTAGAGCTCCAGACGGTGAAGAACGCCGCAGCCCCGCCCGACTGCGAGGTCACGCCCGATACCCACGTCGAGCAGATCATCAACGTGCCGGTCAGCGTAGACGTCACTCACAGCGAGCCCTTCACCGTTCATTGCCACAAGCCCAGCGAGCACACCTTCACCTTCGACAATGTGATCAGCGTCAAGGACGCGCACGTCACTGATCCCCTCAACGGTAGCAACACCGCCCACACCGACTGGACGGTGCCGGCCATCGCCCAGGCCGACCTGAAGATCGTCGACCAGCGCACTGTGGACTGGCCCAGCGACATCGACGTCAGCGAGGACGTGGTGGTCACCCTGGAGACCGACGTGCACAACAACGGCCCCTACGGGCCGGTGGAGGGGGAGTTCGAGGGGTGGATCGCGCCGCCGACCGACTGCGTCGTCTCGCCTAGCCCCATCAGCCAGCAGGTCGTGCTGAACGCGGGCGAGACGCAGACCATAGAGCAGGAGTTTACAATTCACTGCACGACGCCCTGCTTGCACACGTGGAGGTTCCACAACCGCATCACTGCCAAAGACCCGCACATTGTCGACCCCGACACAGGCAACAACGAACAGTCCCGCTTGTTGCCCTCCATCCACGTTTGGGGCAAGGCCGATGCGAAGATCGTCAGCCAGCAGGTCGTCAACGCGCCCACGGATATTGACGTCTCGCAGGATGTGCTGGTGACGGTGCAGAAGGTTCTCCACAACAACGGACCGTACACAGGGGACGTGACGGTGGAAATCCTCAGGACGGCCAGCGCGCCTGCCGACTGTACGGTAACCCCCAGCGATCCGCTCAGCGAGGACGTGACGCTGCCTCACAGTGTGGACGTGGTCAAGAGTGAGGACTACATCATCCACTGCTCAGCTCAGTCTTCGCACACCTTCACATTCGACAACGAGCTGCAGATGGATACCATCCACGTGCGCGACCCGGATCCATCGAACAACCAGGCTCACACCGAGCTGCCGGTGACGGCTTGGGCCCAGGCCGACGTCAAGATCAGCGGCCAGGAGCTTGTCGACCCGCCCACCCAGGCAGCCGTGAGCGAGGACGTTGACATCACCCTGCGCAAGACCCTTCACAACAACGGCGGCTACGGCCCAGTCGATGTGAGCATCGATGCCAGCGCCTCCGCTCCTGCCGACTGCTCTGCCACTCCCGACCCGGCCAACCCCACCTCGGCCAACCTGCCCGTCAGCACCAACGTGGTGGTAGACGAGGTCTGGACCATCCACTGCGCTGAGGGAGGCGACAAGACCTTCGGGTTCGACAACTCCATCGCTGTGACCACAGTGCATGTGATCGACCCCGACCCGGGCAACAACTCCGCCTCCAGCCAGTTCACCATCGACATCGGCGGGATCTCCGACCTGAAGGTGGCCGACCAGTACGTGGAGGACCCGCCGATTGAGATCGCGCCCAGTGAAGACGTGCCGGTCGTTCTAGACAAGGTGATCCACAACAACGGGCCCTGGGGGCCTGTGGAAGTCTCCACAGAGACGATCGTCACTGCGCCGACGGGCTGCACGGTGTATCCTGTGGTTCATGTCCAGCAGTTCCACAACGTGCCGGTGAGCGTGAACATCCTGCACCACGAGCCGTTCACCATCCACTGCTCCGAGCCCGGCCAGTTCACGTTCGTCTTTGACAACACGGTTGAACTGAAGGACCCCTACGTGCATGACCCGACGCCCGACAACGACTCGGCCACGACAGAGCTGACCGTGACCGTGGTGAGCCAGGCCGACATCAAGATCGTCAGCGCGGCCTTCATAGACCCACCCACCAAGGTAGACCTAGGTGTGGACGTGGACGTCACCCTGGAGAAGGTGCTCCACAACAACGGCCCCTGGGAGCCGGTGGACATCGCCATCGACGCCACCGCCACTGCCCCCACCGGCTGCACGGTTGTCGAGAAGGACGTGCCCGATTCGGTCACGGACGTTCCCGTCAGCGTCAACCAGGTTGTGGACGAGGTGTGGACCATCAAGTGCACGGAGGCGGGCCTGAAGACCTTCGTCTTCGACAACGTCATCGACGTGGCCACTCCGTACGTGTCCGACCCCGACCAGGCCAACAACAGCAGCCACAAGCTGCTTTCGGTGATGGACGACGCAAGCGCTGAGCTGGACGCCGACGGCGACGGCCTGTGCGACGCCTGTGACCCCTGTCCGGTCAACCCGGACTGCGATGACGACAGCGTATCGGATGGCCTCATCGACCCCGACGGTGACGGAGCCATCGTGGCCGGCCCCGACAACTGCCTGATGGTGCCCAACCCCACACAAGCCGACTTCGACGGGGACGGCGTGGGCGACGCCTGCGACACGGATGACGCCGATGCCGACGGCTTCCTCGATGCAGTGGAGCTGTACGTGGACACCGACCCGCTGGACGCTTGCCCAGACGGCCCTACCCACGACGCCTGGCCCCTGGACATCAACGTCGACAAGGTTATTACCGTCTCGGGCGATGTCCTCAAGTACCGAAGCCGCATACAGACGAAGCCGGGCGACGACCTATGGGTGCAGCGTCTGGACCTCAACATGGACAAGGTCATCACTGTGTCTGGCGACGTGCTTCTATTCCGCGGGAACGTGCAGGCGACCTGCATGTAAGAGGGCACCCTCGCCGGCGATGTGCTCCCGTTCAGGGGGCACGTAGGAGAGCACCGCACGTAGGGTGATGCGTCGCGTGTGTTAGACTGAGGTAGTCCTCAGCCGTCCTACTGTCGGCCAGCGGCATCGTGTGGTTGGATGTGGCCATAGCCTGTATCCTTGCCAATCTTCGCGTGTGCGAGCAGGATGCGGGCGTAGACGATACCCAGCATGGAGGCAGCACAATGAAGATGGCAAGCGTGGGCATGATTCTGCTCGCTGGCATGTGCGTGGCACTGCTAGCGGCGGCCTGCGAGGAAGGTGACGACGCGACGGCAACGCCAACCGCTACAGCGACCGCGACCGCCATCCCCAGCCCCCCTCCATCGCCCCCCGCAGTGACACCTACCGCCGCACCCGAAACCCCGACCGCCGCGCCTACGCCTACCCCCTCGCCCACACCGGCGGTGGCCGCTTGCCCCGACGACGACCCTACCTTCTGCATCTTCGCCGCCCAGGTGGAGCAGGCCATCGCCGACGAGGACGCGAGCTTCTTCGTCGCCAATTCTTTGACTCAGAGCGTCCTCTGCACCGCCGAGGAGGCCGAGGCGGGCTACCTCTGCGGGCCCGAGGAGATCGGAGAGACCATCACCGGTGTCCCCTTCGGGTGGGAGGCGTCTGAGGGCATACTAATGCCACCAGAGGACTACCGCGACCTCTGGGTTCAGCTCTTCGCCTCGGATCTGCCCGCAGAGCAGGACAGCGAGGGCAGCGGCGGGCTGCGCATCTGGGGGCTGGCCTACTCGGCACCGCCCGCCGCGGGGACACCCCGCAATATCGTCGTGACCTACATCAGCGACACCGGCCAGGGCCCCGAGCGGCAGGCCATCAGCCTCAACTGTCAGCCAGCGGACTGGCAGTGGCAGATCATGTCGTTGCTCCAGCACGCCCTCTTCCTGGGCTTGCCCCGCGACACCTCCCCGGAGTGGCGCGACTGGCCGCAGTAGACGCCTGACCGATCTGCGCCGCCGCCTAGGCCTAGGCTGCCTTCGCGTAGTAGGTGGCTACGTTCGCCACGGCCCTCGCTGCCCGCTCCAGCGTGGGGTACGAGGGGATCCCCATACTGAGGTACTGGTCGCGTATCTCCCTCCGCCCCTTCTCGGCCTCAACCATCTCCAGTTCGTCGCCCCCCACCGGCAGGACGATCACGATAGGCTTTCCTAACCTGTCTCTCACCCTCGCCGGAGTCTCGACAAGACCCTGAAGGAAGCGCTCCCGCTTGCCAGGCGGAGGTCCGAATGTCCCTCCGAGGACGTGGAACATCGCCTGCGTGGCGATGATCGTGTCGACGCAATCGGCGGAGGCCACACTCTCCAAGACCCACTCGAACGCCTCGGCCCGCACCAGTGGCACCCCAATATCCACAGGGTTCCTGAGGCTGGTGCCGGCGGCAGGCAGGATTTTCCCCAGCTTTTCCTGAACATCATCGTCAAACGGGGGCACCTCCAGGCCCACAGCATCGCAGGCGTCGGCAGCAGCGACGCTGATGCCGCCCCCTCCGCCAACCACCCCCACCCGCCGACCAGTGGAAGCGGGCAGATGGAGGAAGGCGAGGACAGTATCGGCCAGTTCCTCCAGGCTGCGGACGGGGATGGCAGCGGTTTGTTTGAACAGGGCGTCCCAGACGGCCTCGTCCCCTCCCAGAGACGCGGTATGAGAGTGCACCGCCCTTTCCCCTGTCCGCGTGAGGCCCGCCTTCCAGATGATGATCGGCTTCCGCGGGGCCAACTCTCTAAGGAGCTGCGCGAACCGCCTTCCCTCGCGCGGGCCTTCGATGTACATGGCCACGATCTTGGTCTCATCATCCTGCGCCATATACTCCAGGAGGTCCGACTCATTCAGGTCGCAGCCATTCCCATAACTTATGACCTTGCTGAAGGAGAACCCTCGCCCCTTGGCCTCCCAGGCGAACTCGACGGCGTGACCGCCGCTCTGAGTGATGAAGGCCACAGGTCCGCTCTCCCTGGGGAAGTTGCCGCCCGGCAGAAGGGTGAGGCCACTGCCCGGACAGTAAATGCCGAAGCAGTTCGGCCCGACGATCCGAATACCCCGTCCTGCAATGAGCGTAAGCTCCCGCTCAAGCGCTCTGGCCCGCTCGTCTCCGGTCTCCGCGAATCCTGAGGTGAAGACCTCAGCACCCTTCACGCCCTTGGCAAGGCAGTCCTCCAGCACCGCGGGGACAAGGGGTGCCGGAACCATGATAGCCGCCAGGTCGACAGACCCAGGGATATCCCGAACGCTCGGATACGTCTCCAGCCCGAGGATCTCCCCTCCCGCCGGATTCACGGGGTAGATCTTCCCCTTGAAGCCGAAGTCGAGCAGGGCCTGCAAGAAAAGGCCGCCAAACTTCCTCTGGTCCCTCGACACGCCCACCACCGCCAGCGCCCGCGGGTAGAAGATGGGGCGCAGTTCGCTCAACTTGTCCATGCTGGCTCCTTCGGTCCGCTCGACAGAGTTGCCCTGAGGGATCAGCGTGCCGCCCTACGAGCGCTCGGGACGATGGAGTTTGCCCATGACCTGCTGGGCGGCAATCTGTATGGCTTCCCAGGACGGGGCAAAAGGCGGCGCGTAGCTCAGGTCGAGCGCGGTGATGGCTTCCACGTCCATCCGAGCGTGCAGCGCGGCGGCCAGCACATCCACACGCTTAGCTACCGCCTCTCCACCGACGATCTGCCCTCCCAGCAGCCGGCCATTCTGGCGGTCGGCTACCAGCTTCACGCGCAAGGTGGTCGCTCCGGGATAGTAGCCAGAGCGGCTGGGATGCTCGATGGTCACCCCGACCGGATCGAACCCGACCTCTCGAGCCTGAGCTTCGGTCAGTCCGGTGCGGGCTACCTCCAGACCAAACACCTTGACCGCCGCTGTCCCCACGATGCCCTGGAATACAGCGTCGCTCCCGGCTGCGTTCTCTCCCGCCACTCGCCCCTGCTTGTTGGCGGTCGTGCCCAGGGGAACCCAGGCCGCTTTCCCGCTCACCAGGTGATACGCCTCAGCCACATCCCCGACGGCATAGAGGTCCGACAGGTTCGTCTCCATCCGTTCGTTGGTAGCGACCGCACCCGTGGGGCCGAGGGCTACACCGGCCTCCCGGAGCACGCCGACGGCTGGCCGCGCCCCCACCGAGACGATGACGATCTCCGCAGGGTATTCCCCTCCAGAAGCAACGACCCCCTCCACGCGCTCGCCACCTACCAGTCGCTGCGCCATCTCCTCCTTGTGTACGCTCACCCCGTGGTCAGCCAGTTCTCGCTCCACCAGCTCGCCGATCTCAGGCCCGATGCCGGGAAGGACGTTTGCCGTAGCCTCGATGAGGACGGTCTCGAGTCCGGCCTCGGTCAGCGCTTCCGCCATCTCCACACCTATGTAGCCGGCGCCGATGACCACAGCGTGGCGGAGGCCGCCTTCCTGCAGGGCAGCCTTTATCCTCCTGCCATCGTCGATGGTGCGCACGACGAAGACATTGCCCAGGTTGATCCCTTCCAGCTTCGGCCGCATCGCCTCGGCCCCCGTGGCCACAATGAGCTTGCCGTAGCCCCAGGTGAACGCGCGGCCCGTGCGGACGTCCGTCACCTCCAGCAACCGCCGCTCATGATCGATGCACCGCACCTCGTGCCCGGTGTGCACCTTGATGCGGCGTTTCTTCTCGAAGAACTCTGGCGTGTAGACGATGAGGGACTCGTGTGAGGCGATGACGTCGTCCACGTAGTAGGGAAGGCCGCACAGAATGAAGGATACGTAGTCGCCGCGCTCGAAGACCGTTATCCGCCAGTCCGGCTGGCGGCGGCGAGCGCGAGAGGCCGCGGTCATCCCTCCGGCTCCCCCACCTACGACCACAAGGTCGCTAGCGGACTCTGCTTCGGCAGCCATCTTGCTTTGCTCCTTCCGCCCAGTATACTACGCGACAGGCCCCTGTCAGGAGAAGCCTTGCCCGGCGCATCATCTCCGGACGCGCAGCGCTCGCGCAGAAGGACAGGCAGGGCCGCCGGTTGACACTGATTGCTGCCAGGATTAACCTTCCATCGCGAGCACCAGCCCTTTTGCTAAGATTGGGCAAGTTCAGTCTGAGGGGCACCCGACAAGATGAAGCTTCGCTGCGCCCTGTCGCTGCCGGCCAAACCCATCCGCCTGCTGGCTGTCTTGTTTCTGTTTTGCCTGGTTCTCACCGCCCTGACCGTCGCCTGCGAAGAGGAAGAAGGGGCATCTCCCACCCCCACCGGCACGCCCACCGCGGCTGTGACCGCCACTCCTACCACCTCGGCGGAGGTGCCCGGCATCAACTCAGAGATAATCCTGGGAGCCGATGTACCCCTTAGTGGCGCCATGGCGGCGGTGTACGCCACGATCCCCCAGGCGACAGAAGCCTACTTCGATTACATCAACGACACCCAGGGGGGCGTCTGCGGGCGCAAGATCGTCTACAAGGTGGTGGACAACCAGGACGACCCGGCCCGGGCAGTGGAAGCGGTGCGCAAGCTGGTGGAGCAGGACAACGTATTCGCCATTGTTGGCTCCCTGGGCGATGCCCCCCATCCCGCCGTCTGGGACTACCTTAACGAAAATGAAGTGCCCGACATCCTGGTCTCCGTCGGGGCTCACATGTTCGGCGCTGATCCCGAGGGACACCCCTGGACTGTCCAGATGATCGCCAGCAACCAACTGGAGGGACTGGCCTTCGGCCAGTACATCTCCCAGAACCTGCCCGGCAAGAAGGTGGCTGTCCTCTATCCGAATCTCGCCATGGGCACCGACTGCCTGGAAGGGGTCAAGCAGGGCCTGGACCCCGACAAGAACGAGATCGTCTCCGAGCAGAGCTTCGAGATCACGGCCGTCTCCATCAGCTCTCAGGTGAACAACATGAAGAACTCCGGCGCCGAGGTAGTCGTCACCAATGCCACTCCCGGCTTCAGCGCCCAGGCGATCAAGCAAGCCGACCGCCTGGGCTGGCACCCCCAGTGGTTCTTGAGCTACGTCAGCGCCGACCAAATGATGTTTCAGTTCGTCTCGCCCGACCTCCTAGAGGGCGCCATCAGCTTCCAGGGCATCAAGCTGGCGACCTGGACCGATGACCCGGCCGTAGCCGAACACTACCGGATCATGACCGAGTACGGCGGGCCCACCCCAAGCAACTTCACCGTCTACGCCCAGACGGTGGGAGAAGTGGCGGTGGAGGCGCTTAGCAGAACCTGCGACAACCTGACCCGACAGGGGCTCTTGGACGCAGTGGAGTCACTCGATCGCTTTCACAGCGACCTGTTCCTGCCCGAAGTGAACATCTACCTCTCCGAGACGGACCACAGGGCACTGGAGGACGGCGTGATGCTGCGAGCTGTCGTTGACGAGGACGGGAAAGGCGGGTGGGAGTTCTTCGGCCCCCTATGGGTGCCCCCGCACGAGGAGGAGACAGAATAGCCAGCGCCCATTCAGGATAGGGCGGGCCCGAAAGGAAGACGCAATGCCCGCTAGGTTCGGCGTTCAGCTCCCTCAGACGAACGTCTCCTGGCCCGAGTACTTGGCCCTCTGGCAAGAACTCGATGAGTCCCCCTTCGAGTCGGCCTGGACCATGGACCACTTCGTGACCGGCCGCAGCGAGGCGGAGGCCCACCGCGGCTCTTGCCTCGAGGGCTGGACTGCCCTGGCTGCCGTGGCCCAGGCCACTAAGCGCCTGCGGCTGGGCTGCCTGGTGACCGGTGTGACCTATCGCCACCCGGCCGTGCTGGCCAAGATGGCCACCACCGTCGATATCATCAGCAACGGCCGCCTGGAGTTCGGCATCGGCGCCGCCTGGCACGAGTACGAGCACCGGGCCTACGGCATCCCCTTCTACACCATGAAGGAGCGACAGGACCGCCTGGAGGAGGCCGTCCAGATCATCAAGGCCCTGTGGACCGGGGCCCCGGCCACCTTCCAGGGCAAGCACTATCAGCTGGACAACGCGCCCTTCCTGCCGCCCAACGTCCAGAAGCCTCACCCGCCCATAATGGTGGGCGGCAGCGGGCCCAAGCGCACCCTCCGAACCGCCGCCCGCTACGCCGATACCGTGAACCTCTGGGGCCCGCCGGAGATGGTGCAACAGAGCCTGGAGGCGCTAGAGGGCCACTGCCGCGATGTCGGCCGCGACTTCTCCCAGATCCGGGTGACCGTCTTCCTGCCCGTCATGGACAGCGTGGAGAGCGCCAGGAGCATCATCGGCCGCTTCCTGAAGGCAGGCTTCGACGACTTCATCGTCAGCCCCTTCGCCCGCCCCAAGATCGAGACCATGCGCCGCTTCGTGCGCGAGGTCATCCCCGCCTTCCGCTAGGCAACGAGCCAAGGCCTAGCTACTAATGGCGCTCGCAGTACTACGGCTTTGCTCTTCGACGTTGGTAAGCCAGCAACACACCCACCGCTGCAGCGGCAGCTCCCGCAACCGCAAACGGCCACCACGGCCACGAGCTGTCCGATGCAGAGCCCGCCCCAGTAGGTGGAGGCGCAATCACCGGTGTTGGGGTGAGCGCGGGCGTTGGTGTGGCTACTGGCGTCGCGGGCGGGGCAACGGTCGGTGTTGGCGTCTCCACAGCAGGCGTGGCCGCCGCCTCGGTGATGGTCACGTCGTTGCTCAGGAGCACCTGCGGCGCCTCGCCCTCAGTGTCAGCGTTGTCGGGGTTGGGGTCGCAGGCGTCGCCGATGCCGTCAAGATCGCTGTCCCCCTGGTTGTCGGCGTCAGCCACGCCGTTGGCCACCAGCGGGCAGTTGTCCCCGCGGTTTTGGTACTGGTCACCGTCCTCGTCGTCGTTGGCCTCGTTGTCGTCGGGGTCGCAGGAGGAGGGCAGTCCGTCACCGTCGGCGTCACCGGGCCCGACGGGGGAGGCGGCGCGCGGGTCCCAGTCGGCGTCGGCAGTGAGAGGGCAGGGGTCGAGGTTATTCTCGTGGCCGTCGCCGTCGGCGTCCCGCAGGCCGATGATCAAGGTGTTGAACGTGTACGTGCCAGCCTCCTTGGGGTTCTTGAGCAGGACGGTGCCGTCCTCGGCAGTGCCAAACTCCACGCTGGTGCCGGTGAACGGTGTGCACCCGCCGGTGAGGGGGCCGGGCATCGCTACAGCTTCGGGGTCGCCCACGTTCTCGAGCAAGGCCACCATAGGCTGACCCAGCGCGGGGTCCAGGGCCTGGCCAGCGATAGTCGCACCGGGTTCGTAATAGAGGTACTGGCCGAGGACCTTGGTCCCTGACACGTCGGCCAGGTTCGCCTCCCGCATGATGGGCTGGGCCGGCCCCAGGATGCGGTCGTTGAAGTCGGGGTACATGTCGATGAAGTCTGGGTTACCGTCGCCGTTGGAGTCGTCGAAGCCGTCCTCGTAGGTCACCGTTTGGGATTTGTCGGTGGTAGCGTTGGTCGTGTTCCAGAGCATGGGTACCGGAGCGTTGCAGGGGCTGTTGAAGAGTCCCATCTGTAAAACGACGTCCAGGGTGCCGCGCTGAACGCCGATGCCGACCTCGCTGCTGGGGGTGATCTGCCAGGCGGTCGGGTGGAAGGCTATTGACAAGGAGTAGTAGACGTCGCCCTCGGGGAACTCCCATTCTTGCGTGACGTCGGAGGGAGCATCAGCCACCGTATTGGCGACGCTCCAGGTGACGGTGGGGTTGAAGCTGCCGGCCTGGGCCCCGTCGCCCCCCATCCACAGGAGGCTGGCCGCCAGCGCCGCCGCCAGGGTCACCCGTGCGAATAGCTGCCCTTTCGGGGCCACTGCCGGCACCAGCGCGACTAGCGCTATGAGAACTATCTGCAACCTCTTCATACCGGCCCTCCTTGATCGGCTGAGCTGTAAGCATAACTGCGCGTTAGTTTACACGCCTGGGCCGCGCTGTCAACCCTTATGCCGACCTGAGCCTGCCCGCAGCCGCGAGGGCTGTCAAGGGCCGCCCGCGCCAGCGCAACGCGAGGCACGTTACCCCTCCACCCAGTGCGGCTCCGGCTCTACTCCCAGGGCGTCCGCCATGCGGGCGTAGTAGTTGAAGAACCCGATAATCTCCACCGCGTCCAGGATGTCTTCATCGCAGAAGCCCTGAGCGCGCAGGGCGTCGAGGTCCCGGGGCGTGACCTTGGTGGCGTCGCGGGTGACCATCACGGCGAAATCGAGCAGCGCCCGCGTCGCCCCGTCGATGGGCGCCGAGCGGTAGTCCTCCTTCACCCGCCGCGCGAGCTGCCCATCGCCGCTGACCGTACGCAGATCCTCTGCGTGGGCCTCCATTCAGTAGTGGCAGCCCAACGTGCGCGACACCACCGTAGCTATCGCCTCCCGCTGGACGCGGCTGAGGCCGGAGGGAGCCTGCATCAGCTCCACGTACAGGCGGATGGACGCCCTCAGCCCACGCGGGCGCAGGCTCTGCAGGCTGACGATGTTGTAGATGCGGCCGGCCCGCTTGAGGGCACCATCGTACTCCTGCTTGAGGATGCCGCTGGCCTCCTCGTAGGGAACGGTCTTGATCCAGGGCATGAGAATGCTCCTTACTCTGAGCCGTGCACTACCGCCCCCTGGGGAGCAAGAGCAAGCCTTCAGGTGTCCAGAGGGTGATTGCTGGCCATCAATCGAACACCACGGTCTTGTTCCCGTAGACCAGAATCCTGTGGCTCAGGTGCAGCGACACCGCCCGGGCCAGCACCACCTTCTCCAGGTCCTTGCCCTTCCTGATGAGATCCTGCACAGAGTCCCGATGGCTGACCCTCACCACGTCCTGTTCGATTATTGGGCCCTGATCCAGCTCCTCGCTCGCGTAGTGGCTGGTGGCGCCGATTATCTTCACGCCCCGTTCGTGCGCCTGATGATAAGGGCGGCCGCCGGGGAAGGCGGGGAGGAAAGAGTGGTGGATGTTGATGATCCGGTTCTGGAAGCGTCTCACGAACTGCCCACTCAGTATTTGCATATACCTGGCCAGGACCACCAGGTCTATTCCCTGCTCCTCCAGCAATTCGATCTGTTTCTTCTCCTGCTCGGCCTTCGTCTCCTTCGTGATCGGATAGGAGTGGTACTCAGGCCCGAAGGTTTCGACGAGCTGCTGCAGGTCGGGATGGTTGCTGATCACGAGAGGAATCTCGGCTTCGAATTCACCCATCCGCTGTCTCACCAGAAGGTCGGAAAGGCAGTGTTCCAGCTTCGACACGAAGATGGCCATTCGTGGAACGTAGTCCGAAAAGTGCAGCTCCCACTGCATACCGAACTTTTCGGCGATGGGCCTGAACGCGTCCGCAAGCTCAGCGCGGTCGATACGAAAGCCGGCCAGCTCCCACTCTATGCGTTGCAGAAACAGGCCGGCCTCAGCATCGACATGCTGATCGGCGTGGACTATGTTGCCGTCGTTCCGATAGATGAAGTCCGAGGTTGCCGCCACCAGGCCTTTTTGGTCCCGGCAGGACAGAAGTAGAACGGCAGTCGTCGTGTCCCTCGCCATCATTCAGCCAGAGCAACGCTTCCGCGCTCCGAGCCGCCAGATAGGGTTGCCGCCGGATTTGCTAGTCATCTGCAGCTCGTCGGGGCATAGCGGACTGCTTTCTGTAACCCCCTGGGCACTCATTATATTCACCCTGGCATTGGCTGTCATCACGCGAGGGGGCGTTGTGCGATAACCGGGGTCTTGGGGGAGCTCTATCCTGTTTGGTTGCAGCGGATGAAGGGGCTCAATCTCAGGGTTTCGCTTCGGATACTTCCTCGCCCAGCGCTGAAACTGACTGCCCCTGGCCGGCCTTCGCTGCTCTCAGCCCCTCATCTCTGGCCACTGCCAGTCGGTCCACAGCGCAAGCTCCAGCATTGCGAACACCCCAAGGCCAAATCCTGCCCAGCCAATGGCCCCACCGAATCTCAGGGCCATCATCGCCGCTAGGCTCGCTAGAGCGAAGCCAAGCAACTTGATCAACGCCTTTACATACCAAGGAGCATAAGACTTACCGGCCATCGCACGATATCTCCAAGGTAGGCCGGCACCTTGAGCGTAGCAGTGTTATGTCACGTTGTCAATTAAATTCTGGTAAAAGAGCGAGGGCAACGCCACGTCTAGCTTGCCTGCAGGCTCGACCCAGGCGGTGTCAATGCCTGTCGCCAAACACCAAGGCCAGCACGAGCGCTGCCACAATCACCAAAGCGTCAGGTGGCCGTCTGTCCGCGCCGACTCCAACCGAATCTATACCCTGCGCCCCCCAAAGTTTACTGAAGGCTCCAACCCGGCCGTGCTATCTTTGAACCGAGGTGGCGCGGAAGACATGATGAACAACTGGCATGAAGACTGGGCATTTGTTGTTGTCGTCGTGCACGGCAAGGACGACATCAGCAGAACGACCCGGCCCAACGCCTCTGAGGCAGAGCAATACACGAAGACGCTGCTGGAGCAGGGGGTGCCGGCGGCTAACATCCGCGTCTACCGCACGCGCCTTGTGCGGGCGACTCTCCCCTCTTCCCAAGAAGACAGCGACACCACTGACCAGGTTGCGGATCCTCCCCCAAGCGCCTGACGTACGCTGCTCCTCGTACCTCGCCGGCCATGGCGGCGCCTTCCCGAGCCCAACGGTCCCAATCTACGCTTGGGCTGCTATAATACTGACCGCACCCATCGGGCGTGCCGGCACTTCCGCAGCGCCCTTAGTGAAGCAATCGTTGCTGTCTGTAAACGGAAGGCTAACCGATGGCCTGGGATGACGAGGTCGAGAACCTCCAGCGCGACCTCGCCTCATTCGACTTTAGAGTCGTCGAGGCGGACAAAGCATCGACGGAAGACCTCGAAAAGGCCTTCTCCCTCTTCGAGATGAACTATCGCCAGGCCAACCGCGCCTATCTGGAGAAGTCACTCGGAACGCTGCGATACCTCGCCGTGGCCGAGCACGAGGGCACGACGGTCGGCTTCGCTCTCGGCGAATGCCGCGTCATGGACCTGCCGCGCCTACCCAGGCAGGTGGTCAACCTCGCCGGGATCTGCTGCATCGCGCCCCAATTCCGGCGGCGAGGCCTCTTCGCCCAGCTAGAGTACCTCATCTTCGTGACTGCCGAGATGCCAGCGCATTCACGCCGGCTGACCTGCGGACGCATGGCCCATCCCGCCGGCATGCGAGGGTTTATCCGTATCCCGACGGTGGTCCCTAAGCCGGGAGTGCAGCCGACACCCTGGCAGCAGGAGGTGGGCCAAGCAATTGCCGATGCCTTCGGCAGTCACGCATTCGACCCGGAGACGTTCGTCTGCATCGGATCGGGCGAGCCCATTGGCTACCCGATCATCGAGTTCCAGGTGGAGCCGGAAGAGTGGGAGGTGTTCAGGCAGGTCAACCGCGATCGAGGCGACTCCCTGCTGGCCATGGTCTGGACGCCGAACGCCCCGCCGGGGTGGTAGCCGGCTCTCCAGCCTCGCTCTCCCGCGTGGGCTGGCAGTTGCAGCGCAGATGGCAACGCGACGTGGGGCTTCCCCGCACGTTTGACGCGGGCGCGGTCGATAGGGGCCAGTTCATTGCAGGCCCGCGTTTTCAAACG
>Ga0315549_1002793_pt1 | contig 16175 bp, 25 predicted proteins | sample SalMarSW160200MG_FD_203101 | JGI IMG/M metagenome (GOLD analysis project Ga0315549, IMG submission 203101) | Salt marsh sediment microbial communities from the Plum Island Ecosystem LTER, Massachusetts, United States - Salt Marsh Sediment SW1601-200 ... | reverse complement strand
AGAATCTATACGGCGAGGGGGTATATACAAAAATATATCAACTGAAACGTGTCTTATCTTTATTTAATGATAATGATGAAATCAGGATACAAATCCATAGAGAAGCAGAGAACCCGCTTTGTATAACTCATAAGAATAAAATGATTTGGATTGCACCAATGGTGGATGTGGAGGAGGATGACGGTGAATAGAGAAATAATAATTGCAGCAATTCAAGAAATAATGAATGGTTTCAAAAAAATACAAAAAGAATTAGGAGCAGAGAAGATCACGTTCATTGATAGGGAACTGCCCAAGCACCGAGAAGATCCCGAAGTTGAGAAGAGAGTTCAGGAAGAAAACGAGAGAAAATATAAAATATCTAAGAATCCCTGTAAGAAATGCGGGATGGCTATTAGCTGGGATGGATATGATAGAAACAATCCAACTCCTCCGATTCATGTGGATAGTGATGGTTATATGTTAGGAGATGGTAGCTGTCCGAGTTATATAAAAAGCAAACCGATAGGTGATCTTAATGGGTAATTACCTTAGAAAACCCATAGAGGATCTTAGTTGTTGCTCTGAAAATGGAATGACCATTATAACGATCAATGTCCCTAAACCCTTTCTGGAGCTATTTGAAAGAATTCTTAATGAAAGATATTTTACCTCTCGGAGTGAACTTATTAGGCATTTAATATGTCTTGGGATTCCGAAACTTATAAACGAGGTATTAATCCCTGTTGATGATTTAATTAAACCCGAAGATCCAAATAAGATTTTAATTGATGGAAAAGAATATAGGCTTAGACCAAAACTGAACGGAGGAAATCGTAAATGAATCAAAAGCAATTGAGTGAATTCTACCATGAAATTAAGGAGTTCCTAACTCCGCAACAGGTAGTTAAGATAACTAATATATTCGGGCAATTCTCGGCAATGATGTCATTTATAAAACGAGCAGATAAGATTATAACAAATTGCCCTCATGGCTATTGTATCAGCACTAAAGAGCATATCCTTGTAGATATTGATAAACTAAAAAAAGAAATAGAGATGATTTAAAAATGGAAAATAAATCTTTAAGAGAAAAAATAGAGGGATATATTAGAGAAGACCCTATATTCGAACCGCTTAGGGAATCATTAAACTTAGTAAAACTAACGGTTAATATTTGCATGACTGTTGAGCAATTTGGAATAGATCCTGAAGAGTTCTATAAGAAATTAAGAGAGCAATATTCTAAGTAATTCTACTTTTATTTAACCTTTTTTTTTATTTATTTAATTCTGCTTCTAATGCAGCTATTTTTTGTTTTAATGCTTCAATCTCTTCATTAGTCACCACACCGTCGCTCTTAACACCCTTCAAATACTCCGTAATCTTGCATAACTCCTCCTCATATAAAGCCCCTAATTGCTGTGAGACTAAGACTAAGACAGATTCAAGTCTCTGGATCTTCTCATCATTAGTAGAAGGGCTTGTAAATATTGTTATTATTGATTTGAATAAATCTGTCAGTTGGGGTATTCCCTCTTCTTTCTTTAATAACATTACTGCGATAAAACAGGGAATCGTTATTATGATATTGAGCAGCTTCCAATAACCAGTAAAAATATCCGAATTTGTTATTATTAAATAAGCGGTTAGTATTATAAAGATAGTTAATTGACGTGCATTTGCTATAGGTTTCTGTGTATCTACCATTTTTTATCACCTCCAAGCTATAATTCTAATAATTTAATTCTATTTTCTAATACTTCTAATCTTAATTCTAAATCTGTTTTTTTTGGTTCTTCAAATCTTTTTGGAGAGTCTTTTAAAAACTCTTTATTAATATAAGAATCTTCAATCATTATATCATCTTTATTATAAGGACCTTCAAGATAGATAACTGAATCTAATTCTTCCTTAGTTAAAGGGATTCCATCATCACATTTTCTTCTATTTTCCATCCTACTTGTTATATCAAATACTTTTCCATCCTTTATACCTATATATACCACTTTTAATCACCTTTAATGAAATGCTACATAATCATACACACAAGCATTCTCGTTTGGATTTTCATTTCCACCATCATCATCAACATTAAAACCTGTTGCTATGATTGTTAGCCTGTCTCTCATATATGCATCGTTATTCTCAGATAAATGAGCAACTCCACCTTCATCAATAATTATCCAAGTAGATTCAGCATTGTTATTTGCTACATAATGTCTATAAATAAGCAGAAAAGCTGGTCTATAACCCAAAATAATATCTTTACTTAAAGAACCGTCTCCAGTATAAGTTCCTGTTTCTATTAATGCTCCACTTCCACTAACCATATTATCAACATAAGCCTTAATAGATTGTTGAGTTGCCAGAGCATTTGCATCATTAGAACCCATAGCATCTTCATCTCTTATAATATCAACTGTAGCTCCACCATCATTAAAAGCTAAAGTCTTAATATTTGAAATTGCCTTATCATTAGCATCTAAATTTCCACCTAACTCTGGACTTGTATCTTCTATAACATTCTGTAAATAATTATATGCTTCTACTAATGCCTGTACTGCAGCAGTAAAATCTGAAATATCATTTGAGCTTAAACTCAACGTTCCTTGTGTTACTTGACTATTTAATCTATTTGTAGAATAAATGTTATTTACCGCTAATTTTAACTCCCTAAATAAATTATCTTTTTTCTCATCTAAAGGAGTGCTTCCAAGTCCTAAATACATAGTATTTTGAAGAATCTCATCCCCATCTGAATTATATCCCAAATGCTCCACAGTAATTCTTCTTACTATATAATCTATATCACTAATATTTAAATCAGCAACAGTTAAATTTACAGTTTGACCTGCATCTATATCGTAATACGTTTTATTTGTATTAACGATAATTGAAGGTTGCTTGTATCTCCAGATCGCAAACTGCTCCATTGCCACTTCTGTCGCATCTGGAACAGTAAATATTGAAGAGTCTTGTATAATCTTAACTTTCTTAGAAGTAGAAGCAGGATCATAAGTATATTTTCCTTCTGTATCATTATAAACTCTATTATTTATGATTCCTAATTCCTCATTACCATAAACAATAACCTCCTTGAAATGATTTACCTCATCTAAATACTGAATATTTCCTGCTATATCTGCAGTAGTAAGAGCAACTGTTGAGTCTTCTGCATCATCTTTCTTAAATAAAAGGATTTCTTCGTTTAGATGGTTTTCGGTCCAACTTAAACCCTCAATATTACATATTGAATTTAAAGCTCCAATTCTTTTATCTCCTATGTATTTCCTTGCAACATATTTACTAAGAGTTGATAAAACTCGAAAATTTACTGAAGTTCCTGTTCCAAATATATCATTTAAAACTTTATAAGTATTTTCTCCGATCATCCAAGCGTTTGATGATGCGACTCCTGAATCAGTCCAATTAAAATCACTAACTATATAAGATTCACCATTTCCCCAAATTCTCTTCATTATTGGAGAGAAATATTGAGAATCATAATCAATCTCAACAACGAGATAATCAATTAAAACTTGATAATAATTAGGATAAACATCTGATAATGTTTCATTATAAATTCTAAAGGTTAATGTTGTCCAATTATCTTCATCTCCATCTAAATAATCAGTAGATAAAATAAACCCATCTGTGTCAGAATAGTTGTCATTTGACTTATTATATTTTCCTCCCCATGTTGCAGTATCATCGCCAATAGCAAACACTAAATCCCAGCTTTCCGTTGTATAGTTATAAACCTCGAAATATATTTTCTCATAAGACCAAATTCCATCTGTATATAATCCAACTTTCCAGTTTAATCTAATATTCTTAATTGTTTTATCCTTGTCTAAAAGACCATCTAAAGTTATTGTTGCAGTAGTTACAGCATCGTCCTCTGGATCTCTATTTGCGAGATATTTACGATATTTATAGATGTCTTCGTCTCCATCACTGTCTAAAGAATCCTCATCACCAGCTATAACTGATGTATTATCTCCTTCTAATGTTATATCAGAACAAGTAAAGGATGCTGTGTCTTCTGGTGCAACTGTATCTCTTATTAATATAGCTAAATTTTTCATGTCTCGATATAACCAATTTACACCAAAATCAGTCTCCCATTCATATGCTTCTTCATTATTATTAAGTAAATCTAAACCATATGTATCTGCAATAGCCACACCATAAAAGAAATATCTATATGCTTTATTATCTGATTTCGTAACCCATAAGAATTCTTGATCTGAACAGATTCCAACTGCATTTGTATCGATGACATATGTTATTGTTTCAAACTCTCGCCCTCCATCAAGTAAGTAAATACGCCCTGAAAATTGCTCTTTAAGATAAAATATACCATTATAATACTCTAAACTTCTTGCTTCTTTATTTACTCCTCCAGGACAATCAAATTCATCTATTTTATTCCAACTTGAATCATATTGTTTTATTTTATCATCTGTATTATCAAAAACATAGAAATTTTCTCCATCATACGTAATTGCTCCTAATGTTGTAATATCTTCAGGAGTGAAATGATCTATAAGAGCATGAGATTTAGTTAATTTATAAACTTCATTATCTTCTGCATCAGTAATATAAAGATATGTTCCGTCGCTTGTTATGTCTATTGGTCCTGAAATCCCATGAACCGTCAAATCTGTTTCTAAAGTTGCTCCATATGGAAGATCATCATATCTGAATATCTTTACAGCATTATTATCTAAAACTTGATAATATACACCATCAAAACAAATTCCCCACGCCTCTGTATTATTTGCGTGTAAATCTTCGTCTGCATCTTCGCTAAACGTATGGAAAGCATTCTCTACAGTTCCCTGATACTTAATATAATTTCCATCAAAATTCTCTCCATCTAAAACAGAACCAAAACCAACCAAACTAAGAGTAATACCATTTCTTAAGAATTGTTTGGAATCTAAATAACCAATAAAGATTTGATTTCCATCATCGTCAGTTATTTTTATCTTATAATTATGATCTCTTGCTTCCCACGTACTAAATAGAGCAAAATCTACATCCCAGATTGTCACATTACAATGAGAAGGATTATTTATTTTCTTACTGATATTTGGTTTCTGTACTATTCCTGTGACCTCTATCCAGCTTTCAAATGGACTTGTCGCATAATAAATTTTCATATAATCACAAACATAAGATAATTGGTAATATAATAAATAAACAAATACTAACTACATGAATAAATTTAACTTTAAATTCTTTAATTATAACCACCCTATCGCACTATTAAATTGAGCTAATAATGTGTTTGTTGTTGCCATAGTATATTCTATTTTTGATTGCTCCCCTATAGCCTTAAATATACTATCCCATAGGAGTCCTACTTGAGCTAATGTCAGAGCTCCGAACGCTGCAGTATAAACATTACTCAATTGAGACTGACCTATGGCCTGTAGGAGTTGAGCTGATGTCATTGCTCCAGAAATAACTAAAGAAATTGATCTTCCGAGAGTTGTCCCCGTAGCGGAAGCTATCGTACTTATTAGACCAAGTGTTCTGGATGTCATTAATCCTAATCTACGCTCAGTTCTATTTATAACATTATCAATCTCTCTTTCGAGAGGAGCTAAATCCCCTGTTATTGTAAAGGCTAATTGCTGACTCATGCCAACACCCCCTTGAATATTGTTGCGAAGGCTGTCTCACCTTCAAATGTATAGGATATTAATATATCCTCGCATTCATAATGGAGCATTGAAAGCATTCCACCTTCCACTTCACCTTCCTTTAAATCCGTTATTGGATTGCAATTCTGATATAAACATTTTATATAATCCGTACCGTTAGGTTTAGTGCATGTAGTTTCTATGTCAATTACTCCCCGTGCTTTCCAATTATCCCATAGAGTGTCATTATCAAATATTCCATGAATATCTAAGCCGATTGTATCATAAACATATTTTCTAACTTTCTGTATAGAACTATTTCTAAGCGCATCGAATCCTTGATTTATTTGTGATTCCACCATTCCCACATTAGTTAATTCCTCTTCTCCACCACCATCTTTATCAAATGTAACATCGGATAAATAATAACAATTATCTACATCATCTCCACCTGCTTTTAATGGATCTGTTGTAAGCATTACATAATCATTAATATCTTGGAGATTAGCAAATTCAAATCCATTAATAGCTTTTAGTGGCTGCCCTGCTATAGCGGTTGTAATCAATGAAGTAGAATAACAATCTACTGCTTGTTGATGTGTTGGATTTGTACCACCTAATTCCTCCATTCTAATTGTAATTGGAGTTTGGATTCCAGTGTGCAACATTTCTATTGAATGAATATCAGTATCAATTCCGTCCTCAGTTGGATCCCCTAATACCCAATTATACGGATGAGCTGTTGTTGGTTTGTATTCTATTTTAAATGAATCAAAAACATATTGATTTTTCTTTACAATATAAGTATTTCTTGTAGAATATTTGTTATAAGTATTGATAGGCTGTCTTCCAATAAAAGACTTCCATTTTTGCTCTGTAAAATACTCTCCAAATAAATAACTTAATGAATCTGCTGCCACTATTGCTGCTGTTCCCTCCGCTGCCTGCCAAGCCCAGCATAATCTCGTTTGATTATTTGGTGTTGTCATTTCCTTTTAGCCTCTTTAATTCATTATCTAATTCCTCTATTTTTGAATCAGATATTACTAATTTGTTTATTGTTTCTTTTAGTCGTAATATTACATAAAACGTTATCAGCGCGAGGATCGAACATATTATTATAATCGCAATAGATAACCCTGTTATAGACCATTCCTTTAGTATTTGCTCCCATCTTGAATTAATAACTGCTATGACTCCAAGCGAGCCAAAAGCCGTAATCATGAATAATATGAAGTAGAAGGCGAGTAATCGCCATTCATTTTCCTTTAATTTATCTAATATGATTTACCACCTTTTTATAATGCATTAATCTCTCAATATGATTTAAACATCCATAACAGAGTTTATAACCATATTTCCTAATTGTAGCTTTTTCGCCACATTTATCACATATCATTATGATATCACCCATTTTACTAATAATAATATATCTTGAGTCGCATCATTCTGCGAATCATAATACCTTGCTTGATTACCTCCTGTTGCCATCGTAATATTAATTAAAGAGCTCGGTTTGGTATAGCCCGTTATCGTTTCATGTTGCCATAGTTTCTTACATCCAACTAAAATATTATTGATCGTATCACATAAATTAGCCTCCGTCGTCTCATATACTTGCACTTTATACAATTTCTCTATCTCCAGGAAGTTTTGACCTCGAATTTCAGGTGTGTGTATTACGCCTCCTCTCTCTCCTATATCTGCTTTAGAACCCTCTTTAATATGCTTAAATACTATTCCAGTTGTCTGGATTGCAATAAGATCACCCGCGAGAGTTGCTCCTTGATCATCAGCTACAGTCAATACGGTTGGAGTTGCATTCGTATTTGATACTATCTTGCTCTTAGTACCTGCTTGATCTCCATAATAGCAAACCATATATTTTCCAGCATATTGGTTTAATGTTCCAGCAAGGGCAGTTAGGGTGACTACTCTATTTCCCGTGCCTCCCACTGATGCTACAGTATCTATAGAACAAGTATTCGCTACAGCATTTAGGAATGCTCTAATATAATCTAATTCTGTACTATCTGCTATCTTAATCGCCCCTTTCTTTTTGTTGGTTTCTCAGTTAGGCTTCCACAGCTTAGAACTTCTCTAACATAAAAGCTAACCTCAAAATTCTCATATCTCCAATCTGTATATTCTGACTCATAATTATAATCGTGATTAAGTTTCTTTTTCCTTAGATCCTTAGCGTGTAATTTTGCTATTCTCTTAACTATTTTCCATATATCTTTATTCTCCACTACATCACCTTTAATCTCGTTAATTGTCTTGAATTTAATCCAGTATTATTTTCAATTCTATATTTCATTTTGGATAGATTGATTTGAACTCTCTCTTTTGCGTAGTCTAATAATTTATCCCAAAAATGACCTATAGCCTGTGGATCATCTAAGGTTATTGGGATTCCACTTGGACCATACGCCTTCGCTCCTGAATGCTCTCTTGTAGTGTTATAATGCCTTACCCATGCTGTAGGCATGTCATTCACTCGATCAGCATAATTAATTGAAGTACCTAAAATTAACTTCATTTGAGTATCAACTACAGCAGACGCTCTTAGGTTAAGTAATAGATTTTGCCTTAAAGCGCCCGTTCTTTTTGGCACCTTATAATTAATCCATTCTGCAATCTCTAATATGATTGTTTTCAATGTAATTTGTAATTCAGAGCGGAAAATAGATCTAAGCTGCTGTAGATTATACCTGCTCTTCCCAACTATATAGGTAATATCATTCCTGGTTATCCCTAAGCGATACTTAGGGCTTGGAGTTATCTTAGTACTCAATATCTATCAATCCCCTGCATCGGGATTGAATCGACTGGCGAGTATTCTGATTTCCTTAGAGCTAATTGCACTATATAATCTACAAACTGTTGCGGATTATCTGCAATAGGGGATGCTCTCTCGATCTGGACCAGGAGATTATGCATAAATCTTTCTGCTAATAATGTTGTCGCTACAATCATTCCATCCGTAGCCTCGCTTGGAATCTCTGTTAGTTGAGAATTAACGAATCTCTCTGCCAATGTAATATTTGCATAAACTACATCATCAGTTAAAGCAGCATTAATCGATTCATAATCCTTCCCTGTCTTAGCTTCTAAATCGTCTACATCTATATATTCATATTCACTTACCATTTTTATTCAATCCTCATTCATTCAATTATTCAAAATAATACAGTTTAAAAATAGTTTTTAGTCGAACTGTGGCGACTATAAAGTTAGTGATTTGAACTTCTCTTTTATTGAATCTAATTCGGTTTTATATTTGGCGAGTTGATCGTCCTTTTTCTTCATTTCAGCAGCATAGTTCTTGATAATAGTTGCTTTCTCCTTCTCCATTGCTTCAATAGAAGCAACTAATTTATTATGATCCGCTGCCATCTCAGTATTTACACCATCCAATTTCTCTAATGATTTTTGCTGTGTATCAATGATATCTGTGAGCTCAATGATATCCTTATCCTTCTCTTCAATGGTTCTCTGCATACTTATGATTGTATGTTTAGTTCTATTATCGTCAGATTCAGGAAGCTTTCCGAATTCCTCCCTGTATTTCGCCAAAAGAGTTTTTCTGTAATTATTTCTCTCTATTATCTTTTCCTTTTCAGGTCTTAAACTCAAAATCTATCCACCTCTAATATTGATATAGATAAGTGTACTTCTCCGACGGTGCCATTATCCCCAGCATAGAATATTACATCAGTCGCAGGTTCTAACTCTACACATGGTTGCCAATCTAACAATTCATTAAATTCTAATGATTGATATATGTCAGCCGCAGGAACATTACTATTAAGAGCTTTTGGAGTATATCTAACGCCAATTATAAAACCTGTTGCAGTTGTATCCCCTTCATTAATAATCGTTGCTCTCGCTTGAACCTTCCCAAGATAATATCTTGTTTTTTGCCCGCTTGTAGCAGCAGGTACAAAATATCTTGTAATTGCCATCTGAGTATTTGCATCGGAAATAACACCGTATACATGAGATTTATCTTTATCACAGCACCAGAGATTATTGTCCGTTGGGGCTTCTGTCTCACTCGTCATAGAACGTATTCTAAAAACATTATCACACGGATATGTTTGAATAGATACTAAATCAGCCGCCATATTAGCATTCCAATCAGCTTTTAATGTGGTGACTACAACCCCTCCCTCTGCTGCGGTATTACTTAAAATGATGGAACTTACTCCTTCTTGATCCCCTGAATAACATACTAAATATTTTCCAGCCCATTCATTCTCAGTTGCCGTTAGTGCAGTTAGAGTAACTGCCCCAGCAACAGGAGCGCCATCTACAGTATCTAATAGGTTCTCATTGCCTAAAGGCATCTCTGTATCAGTTCCCGCCCCACCAGCTATATTTATTAAGGTCTCTACTGTATAGATTACCCCATCATCATCAAGATAATCAATATATATAGAATCACCGTCCAATGCTTCTAATTCTGCCTCAGATCTAATATAAACTTGATCCTCAGCTGCTAAATACTCTACTGCTGTGGTTGTATCTGCCTGTATTTCCGCAACACCTCCTGCTGATGTAACATATATATCAAGAAGGAACTCATCGATCTTATTGAATTTAAAATAGTCCTTTAGCGTAGCATAATCATGCCACTGTCGATCCCGTACAATTCTACTATGTCCTTTTGTTTCTAATAGTCCCATTTACACCACCTACTCTGAGTAATTAAGGGTTGCCCCCATATCAGCGAGAGTAATTAACTCTTCATATCCACATTCACAGAGATAATATAATCCTTCTCCAGCCCCCGCGTTAGGAGTTGTAGCAGAGACTTGAAATAAAGTGCCTCCACAATTGGAACAGCCTCTTTTTAGAGCATGAGTTAAATTAGGTCCTTCTGGTCCTTCTGGTAATGTAGCTGCCATAAGAATCACCTTAACTCCAAGTTATTGCTTCAGTAAATACTGCTCCACTGGAATCAAACACATATCCTCTTCCACGCCATGCATAATGCTGTCGGACATCCCCTAAATCAGAGCGTCCTTCTCCAGCAAGTCCGAATGAACGTGAAGTAACTCTTGCGATTATATCCTTGTTTGGAATGAATAGAAACATTCTATCATTAGTCCCTTGAGTATCTGCAGTATCAGCATTCTCACCATCTGTATCATCTGAAGCCTCACATAAGATCTTATCAGTGACTATTATATCAGCGATCTTAAATCCTGGTCTGGCTTTAGCTCCCATTAAATATTCTGTAATGAATGCTAATTCAGTCATACCCCCAGTATATACTCTATCTGGTGAGATTAATTTCTCCCATAGATTAGAGGTAACCATTAGGACCATGTCTGGATTTACTTCTCTATATCTGAATGGAATAGCATTCATCATTTTGATTATTGCTTTCCAAATATAACCTTTAGTTGTAAGGTCAGAAGCACCCCCCGCTAAGTCCTGTAAGGATGTTAGTTGTCCTATTACTCCCTCTGCTAATTGAACTCCAGAGAAATTCTTAGGTCCGTGAAATATCGACCAATCGACATCCATGGTCCATTGTTGTATTTCCTGGGCATGTTTATCAGCAATCATCTGAGAGCCGAATTTCTGAACATCAGATTTATTTATTTTCAAATGACACATTTGAGTAAATAACTGAATATCAGTATATTCATGGATAGTATCTTGAAATACACCCTTTTCCTCATAATCTAATGAGGCATAAGTGCCAGATGATTGTAATAGATCTAAATGCCTATATTCAAGCATATCTGAATCTGTTTGCTCCAGTGGAATTGCTTCCGATTTAGCACGTTCTTGAAAATAATTAGCTGCCTTCGCTGAGACTCCTTGATATTGTTTCTGGTCAAAAACCATATTATAATATGTTGTCATTGATTATGCACCCCAGGTAAATCTTCCGATTGTATCGCCGTCAGTATATTTTGAAGTCTTAGCCACGTGAGCTGCCTCAACATTAGCAACGATACTTAATGCTCCAGGAGTATTCCCGAAGGTCACAGGATTACCAGGACCATCTAAGTTTAAATCAGTACATATGATATTATAATCGTGAGCTGGTGTAGGGATAACTACCTCTATAACCTTTCCTGATGTAGGAGCTGTATCTATATCAGTACCATATCTCTGGAGCTGAATGCCTACAAAATTATCGATATTCGCATCAACATCTACCCCAACTGCAATACTTAAATGAGTTGGATCGTCGTCTTCTGCACCTTGATCGGCAACCATCCATCCAGCTTTAGCAGTACCATCAGCTTTCATAGTGACTATTCTTTCCTCTGAGCGAGGTCCACATAGAACCCCCATTTTTAGTTCGCTTAATTTGCTTGTCATTTTTATCTACCTATTTTATTTTTATAATTCTTTTTTACAAGCCGGTGCTTGACCTCTTCTCTCATTTCTATATGAAAAGAGATTAAAAAAGGTTTTTTTATTTATACCCATACGTCGTAAGGCCTTGACCCTACAAATGGATCTTTATTGGTTGTTTCTGAACTCTTATTGCCCGTTGGAGGGCTATTCCTCAATTTTCCAGTTAGTTCTTTCAGTTTCTCTTGAACTTTCTCGTCTATATCTTTTGATAACCCTTCTGTAAGTGTTTTCTTTATTTCCTCAATATCAAACTCAGGAGGTTTAGGTTTATCTTTATTTTCATTCTCAACCTCATCGTTCGCCTTACCTTCGAGTTTATCAGGTTCAGTAGGTTCAATGGTTTCTCGACTCTCTGGCTCTTTCTTACCTTCAGCTTCCCTTGCTGCCTTCAGAATCTCCGCTACTTGGTCGTGAGTATATCCCAAATCCTTAATTTGTTTTAATAAATCATTTCCCATTTAGATCACCTTATTCACTGCATCAATAGCAGATTTTTGAAATTTATTTTGATATTCTAAGTATTTTTCCCTGGAGGTAAACTGTCCCTTAGTCATTTTCTTATAGAAATCTTTTTCAGCTTGTTTTTGCCGATGTCTTTTCTCCTCATCAGGAGACCATTTGTAAGACATATCCGCAGCTACTTGAGCTTCTATTTCCTTCATTTTAGATTTATCTTTCTTAAGTTCAGCAACTTCCTTGCTCAATCTCTCAATTACATCATGTAATTCAGAACTATCTGGTTTTTCAGTATTGACTATTTTATCAACCAGCTCACGCTTGGTTAATTTCATTAAATTATCTTCATTCATTCATTTACCACTTCCATTTCCTTACCGTTTATTTCATTATCTTGTTTTTGAGTATTATCATCAATAGCCGTTTCAATCACTTCATCCTCTGTTTCCAATAAATCAGGCTCAACCTCATCTACAATAATTCCCCATCTCATAAAAACGAGGTCTATGATATACTCGCTGAATTTCCCAAATACAGCACGTTTCTTTTTATTTATCCTAATGTCTTGTTGTTGCTCCGCTTCCCCAGAAGGACTTATTAATCCACCTGGTAGGTCCGATTTGAAGTAATCTATTGGTAGTCTGCAAGCCATAGCAAAATGAGATATTAATTCTTGCAGTGCCATAATAGTAAATTCAGGTTTAGCAGGAAACATTGCCTTCATGTCTTTTAGAGCCGTTTCCTTAGCACCTATAGCTCTACTTGAGCCCGTCATATCAAACGCGTTTAGTAGATTCTGCCGTGCTGTTGGAGATATTCCATCCCCATACATTAACCAATAGAAGCCTGAGCTCTTCGCAGAATTATTAACAATATCTAATAGAGCATATTGGATATTAATAGCAAGTGACCATTTATCGTCCAAATCAGCTTCCCCTAACTCGTCCTCATCATCAGGTAATCCAAATGGTATAAACAGACCATAGTTCTTACCCTCATCAAGATTTAGGAGCATCTCACGTTTGAAGAATGTTATCTTCTCTTTAAAGTTAATGAAATTGCCTGTATAAGGGAGGTTTCGAGACCATTCTACAGTGCATCCAATTGGATTATTCTCATCATCATATTCCATTTCAGTTATCTGTTTTTCATAGAATACTCTCCAATATGGAGCATGTTCATATAATCTTACAACACAGAATCGATGCACTCTTGCCTTGTCAAATATTTTAGTTAATAGGTATCTCCATTTCTCATTAGTCCATTCCTGTTCCAATGATTTATCAGTGAAAATGTCTGGTTTAAAAATAGGGGGTTGAGTGAATAATTCCTCATCAAGGCGCTTTATATATGCTTTAACAAATGGATCATGCTTAACCCTGAAATCCCGCTGTCCCCAGGAATCATGATTCTCAACCATCCAGAAAATTAATGGATCTTTATAACTATATACTCCGTAGAAATCGGCAATATCAGAAACAGATTGATTGGACGGCATTTTTATATAACTAATTAAAGAACAATATATATTACTATATAATTTAGCAACTAACTATATAAATCTTTTGGATCATATATAGAGAGGTCTTATTGGTTTCCTGATTGGTTTCCCACGCTCGGAGACATCTATATCACCAGCAGGATTATGAACTGCATGCAGCAACCAATCTAAACCGTGCTGATCTTTAGTCTTAATTATCTCTGTCCTTAGTTTATGCCTGTTCCATGCACAGTCATTAAGATTCTTCCATAACTGAGGGCATTTTCCCTTATTGATAATGATCTTTCTTTTTCTTAGTTCCTGAACTCTGATCATTTTCTTATCCCCGCCACTTTCTCCATGCCAATTAGGATTGTAGATACATCGTAGTCCCATCTCACGAGTGGTTTTAGTAAATTGATCATTAAATAACCCATCTTCTAACTCTAATGAATATCTCTCATATTCCCGCAATACCTCCAAGTCCGTGAACTTTCTTTCTGATAAGACATAAATGAATTGGTCGTTAAATGCTACAGTCCCTACATAATGTTGATTAATATCACCATTAAAGTCCACTCCTACGTGGGTTCTCTTGATCTTATCTAAGAACCCCTCTGGAAACATAGGATACGCAGGATCACCTTCTCTAATAACATTATTAAATACTTTCCCCCCTGCTACCGTCCATTTTAAATAATACTGCATATCAACATAATAAGGGTCGTCCTCATGCAATAGTCTTTCCATCTCAATAGATTCTGGTGATATCCAACTACACCATGTGCAGTCCCTTTCTGCTGTATATATAGTTTGATCCCTTACCTCCTGATCCTTTAAGAAAAACCAGTTTGTTTCTGCTACAGTGTTTAATTCAGGAGTAGTACCATGTATGAAGTGTTTGAACTGGGAGTCCATGAGGCAAGGTCGTAATTTTTCATATACATCATACTTAGAGGAATCAACAACAATCATGCACTCCTCATCCAGAAGGATAATATCAACCCCTCTTGATTGTGTCTTTCCAGGGGATATCACATCAAAACTTATGGGAGGGGAGTCTATAACTACAACTCTATTATCTTGCTGTCCTGTTACTACCTTAATAACAAATGGATTCTTAAGAAACCAGAATTTAGACATTGCTAATTGATCCGTATAGGAAGATCGCCACATCACTAACTTACCTAAGATACTAAAAAAAACCCCAATTATCGTGAGATTTCTTGTTTTGGCACCACGCCTGGTATATAATAAAAATGTTTCCAATATTCTTTTTGTCGTATCTATTTTATCATTATAGATACACATTATCATATCATCTATTTGCCACTTACTAAATCTGCCAAGCGCTTTACTATCTCGGGGATCATTACAAAAAGTTGCAAGAAATCCTAAATAGAATTTAAATAATTGAACTATATGAGTGCCCCTTCTATACTCTTGGCGCAATTGCTTTCCTAACTGCTTAGCTGCTGCTCTTAGAGTTGTCATTCCTCCAATATTTTTAAGAATTTATTCATATCTATCTCTCCCACGTCCTCCTCTGATTCATTAATCTTGCAGAAATCAACTGCTAACCTGAGTATCTGGATATTAGAAGGATTCTCTTTTATCGCAGTTGCGATTAACGGCTCTAAAGACTCTTTTGTTATTTTCATTCCAGGAGAGATCTTAATTATAGGTTTTTGTATATTATTTGATATATTAGTTTTCTTCTCCTTCTTATATCGTTCTTTCTTCCACTGTCTAATATAGACATAAACAGTATTCATAGGTACTTTAGGGAACTTCTCAGATACCTTTCTGGGCTTGTCTCGTGGATTGTTATCTAAATAATTAAATATTTCCTGACGGGTTGAGATTTGCATAATATATCAAAATTAGTATATTTGTATACTAATTAATAAATAGATAGAAGAATATAAAAATATTTATGTTTAATGGGTTTAATTACCCATCATTACAGGTAATTATATATAGGTGGTTGTATATATATTACTTAGAGATGATGCTAATGGATGCTCAGTTAGATGAGTTTCTGGAATTTCAGAAATTCTTTAATAAATTAGGTTTAGAGATTGTCGGCTCTAAACAGGTAAATAATGAGCAGATTTATTTAGTAAAAAAAAAAGTTAAGGATTAATTTATTTCCTTTCCATTGTATAAGTGTTCCATATAGTCGCAATCATAATCAGTACATTTAACTAATGTCC
>Ga0315549_1002782_pt1 | contig 16214 bp, 26 predicted proteins | sample SalMarSW160200MG_FD_203101 | JGI IMG/M metagenome (GOLD analysis project Ga0315549, IMG submission 203101) | Salt marsh sediment microbial communities from the Plum Island Ecosystem LTER, Massachusetts, United States - Salt Marsh Sediment SW1601-200 ... | reverse complement strand
TCATGAAACTTGCGCTCATCGCGGCTCGCCCAGCGTCATGACGATTCTCGAGAACACGTCGTCGATCGAACCCACACCGTCGATCGTAATCACCTCGACCTGATGGGCCGGGTAGTAGGCGACGAGCGGTTCCGTCTCCTCGTAGTACACCTGGAGGCGCCGCCGGATGGTCTCTTCGTTGTCGTCGGCTCGTCCCTCCTGCCTGGCCCGAATGAGGAGCCGCTCCACCAATTCGTCCTCCGCCACCTCGAGCAACACCACTGCTTCGAGGACGCCCTCGCCGATGGTGCCGTCGAGGGCCGCCGCCTGGTGCACATTGCGGGGGAACCCGTCCAGGAGATAGCCGCAGGCGGCGTCGTCGCGCCCGAGGCGCTCGGCCACCATGGCAATCATCAGATCGTCCGGAACCAGATTGCCGGCCGCCATGATGGCCTCCGCCCGCTGGCCGAGGTCGGTGCCTTCAGCCACGGCCTGGCGCAACATGGCGCCAGTCGAGATGTGGGGAACACCAATGGCACGAGCCAGCCGCATCGCCTGTGTTCCCTTTCCTGCACCAGGTGGCCCGAGGAAGAGCAGGCGGCGTCCCATCAGGACAGGAATCCTTCATAGTTGCGCATCATGAGCTGGCTCTCGACCTGCTTCATCGTCTCAAGGGCGACCCCGGAAACAATGAGGATGGACACGCCGCTCAGCCCAACTGGGATTTTCCAGTACCACCCCATCACCGATGGGGCCACGGCGACGATCGCCAGATAGAGCGATCCGGGAAGCGTGATGCGGCTCAGCACGTGCTCGAGGTGATGCACGGTCGCCCGGCCTGGTCGAATGCCGGGAATGAACCCGCCCTGGCGCTGGATGGTCTCCGCCTGGCGCTCGGGATCGAACTGGATGGCCGTGTAGAAGTAGGTGAAGAACACAACCAGGATCCCGAGCATCATGATGTACGGCAGCGTTGGCGACAGGCCCCCCGAGCCTCTGGCCGACAACAGGTTCCGGTCGATCCAGGCCCGCACGGTGGCCCCCCAGCCGCTGGACGGAATCGAGGAGGCGACCAGCACCGGGAAGTACATGACGCTGGTGGCGAAGATCACCGGGATCACACCGGCCATGTTGACCTTGAGCGGGATGTAGGTGCTCTGGCCGCCGAGGACCTTGCGCCCCCGCACCCGTCGCGAGAACTGGATGGGGATCCGCCGCTGACCCTGGTCGATGAAGATGATCCCCACGGTGAGCAGGAGCATCAGCAGTGACACCGCGAAGAACTGGTACCGCTGCGAGTTCAGATAGAGGATCCCGAACTGGGACGGGAGCTGGCTGACAATGCTCACGAAGATGATCAGCGACATGCCGTTGCCGACACCGCGCTGAGTGATGAGCTCGCCGAGCCACATGATCATGGCGGTGCCCGCAGTCATCGTGAGGATGATCGTCAGCACGTTGCGGAGCGAGTAGTCCGGGACCAGGTCCGCCCCGAAGAAAGACCCGTTGTGGAACAGGAAGGTGAAGCTGGTCGACTGGATGAGAGCGATCGCCACCGTGAGGTAACGGGTCCATTGGGTGACGACCTTGCGGCCGGCCTCCCCCTCATCCTGGAGGGACTGCAGCTTCGGGATCACCACCGCCAGCAGCTGCATGATGATCGAGGACGTGATGTACGGCATGATCCCCAACGAGAACACCGAGAGGTTCTCCAACGCGCCTCCCGAGAACAAGTTGAGGAGGCCGATCAAGCCGTTCTGTTCCGCCGATTCCTGCGCCAGCTTGAGCGCGTCGAGGTCGATGCCGGGCACCGGCACCGCCGTGCCCAGGCGATAGATCGCGAAGATGCCGAGAGTGAAGAGGAGCTTGTTCCGGAGATCCCGAATCCGGAACATGTTGCGGAAAACTGAGAGCATGGGGCTTCGGTGTCCTTGTCCAGTTCGCTGAGAGGTTAGCTACCGACTCGGGGCGCGGGTCCGGCGGCGCCACCACGCCGAGTACCGACGGTGCTTGACACAGGCGATCGAGACATCAGTCGAGAACCTCGACCGTGCCGCCCGCGGCGCGGATCTTCTCCGCCGCCCCGAGGCTGAACGCGTGGGCCTTCACCGTCAGAGATCGATCGAGATCACCTCCGCCGAGGATCTTGACGCGACCGCGCTTCTTGGCAATGCCCCGCATCCGGAGGTCGTCGGGCGTCACCGTGCTACCGGCATCGAACTCGGCGAGGCGGGCGACGTTGACGACGACGAAGACTTCCTTGTTGCGGTTCTTGAACCCCTTGAGCTTCGGCAGCCGCCGCTGAAGCGGCATCTGCCCGCCCTCGAAACCGGGACGGACCTTGCCGCGAGCCTTCTGGCCCTTGGTGCCGCGGCCTGCGGTCTTGCCGCGCCGACCGCTCTCACCTCGCCCGACGCGGTTCTTCCGCTTCTTCGAGCCATCGGCGGGGCGCAGGTGATGGAGCTTCATTCGACCTCCTCGACGTCCAGGAGGTGCTCGGCGCGAAACACCATGCCGCGCACGTCCGGGGTGTCCGGACGCTCCACCGACTGACGGATCTTGCGAAGCCCCAGGCTCTCGACCGTCGCTCTGACCTTGGGCTTCTGGCCGATGGTGCTCCGCACCAGCGTGATCTTGAGCGTTCCGGCCATGGCTAGCTCCCCACCTCGGTCTTCATCAGCTCGGCCGACCGATAGGCGGCGAGCAGCGCCGGCGGGAAGATCTCCTCCGGCCGCTTGCCGCGAGCCCGTGCCACCTGATCCGGTCTTTGCTGTCCGGTGATGGCGTTCATCGTCGCCTTGGCGACGTTGACGTGGGTCGGCGACCCCAGCGACTTGGCCAGGACGTCACGGATCCCGGCGGCTTCGAGGATCTGGCGCACCGCCCCTCCGGCGATGACGCCGGTACCGGGTGCCGCCGGTTTGAGCAGCACGCGCGACGCGCCCTGGATCCCGGTGATCTCGTGGATCACGGTGGTGCCGGCCATCGGCACGTCGACCATGCTCTTGCGTGCGATCTCGATGCCCTTCTGGATGGCACTCGGGACCTCTTTGGCCTTGCCGTAGCCGATGCCGACCTTGCCCTTGCCGTTGCCGACTGTGACGAGCGCGGTGAACGAGAAGCGCCGGCCACCCTTGACGACCTTGGCAACACGATTGATGGCGATGACCCGCTCATCGAACTCGGGAACCTCCCGGGCCCTGTCGGATCCTCGCCCACGATCTCTGCCGCGGTCCGATCGATTCTGGGTCACCCTGCCTCCTCCATCACTCAGAACTCGAGCCCGGCTTCGCGAGCCGCCTCGGCGACGGCCTTCACCCTGCCGTGGTATGCGAACCCGCCACGATCGAAGACGATCTTGGACACTCCGGCCTCGGCAGCGCGGGCGGCGATCAGTTTCCCGATCTCGGCGGCGGTGTCCACGGTCAGCGTGCGATCCTCGAGGCCGCCCTCACGCGACGAGGCAGCGGCCACGGTGCGGCCGGCATCGTCGTCGATGACCTGGGCATAGATGTAGCGGTTGCTGCGAAACACCGCCAGACGGGGCTTCTCTGCGGAACCGTGAACCGTCTTGCGCACCCGCAGGTGCCTGCGGCGACGAGCATCGGCGCGGGAACCTCTCATGCTGTCACTCCTGCCTTGCCGGCCTTGCGGCGCACGTGCTCGTCGGCGTAGCGGATCCCCTTGCCCTTGTAAGGCTCGGGAGGACGGACCTTGCGAATGTCGGCGGCGACCTGGCCGACGAGCTCCTTGTCGATGCCGAGGACGATGATTTTCGTCGGTTCGGGGACCTCGAAGGAGACGCCGTCCGGAACTGGGATGACGATCGGGTGGGAGAAGCCCACTTGGAGCTCGAGCCTGGAGCCTTGGAGATTGGCGCGGTAGCCCACCCCCTGCATCTGCAGCTCCTTGCGGTAGCCGTCCGACACTCCGACGACCATGTTGCTCAGCAGGGCCCGGGTCAGCCCGTGGCGAGCCCGGGTTTCCGCCTCGTCGTCGACACGGCTCACCGTCACCACACCGTCCTCGACGTCAACGGTGATACGCGGGTCGATGACGCGCTCGAGCGCGCCCATGGGGCCCTCGACGGTCACCTTCGTCCCGTCGACCTTCACGTCGACGGCGCTTGGCAGTGCGATCGGGTTGTTGCCTACACGACTCATACGTTCACCACACCTCGCAGAGCACTTCGCCGCCGACGTTGCGGCGCCGAGCCTCCCGGTCGGTGAGCAGACCCTCGGACGTCGACACGATGGCGACGCCGAGACCGCCCCTCACTCGCTTGATCTCCGAGGCTCCCCGGTAGACCCGGTGTCCCGGTGTAGACACACGCTGCACGCCCTTGAGCACGCGGCTGCGGTCTGAGCCGTAGCGGAGCCTCACGGTGAGCTCCCTGCCCACAGGGGCGTCCTCGACCTTGTAGCCGTCGACATACCCCTCGGCGGAGAGGACCTTGGCGATCTCCTCCTTGAGACTCGAAGCCGGCATCTTGGCCTCGGGATGCAGCGCCTGGTTGGCGTTGCGGATTCGGGTGAGCATGTCGGCGATGGGATCGGCATACACGGCTACCACGAAGCCTTTCTCACACCAGGGAGCTCGCCTCGGTGAGCCAGCTCCCGCACACAGATGCGGCACATGCCGAACTTGCGCAGGTACGCCCGGGATCGCCCGCACCGGCGGCAGCGGTTGTAGGAACGGACCGCGAACCGCGGTTTTCGATTGGCCTTGGCGATCAGGGCCTTCTTTGCCATCACACACCTACCTGTTGCCGGCGGAACGGGAATCCGAACGCATCGAGCAGCGCCCTGCCCTGCGCGTCCGTGGTGGCAGTCGTGACAAACGTGATGTCCATGCCGCGCACCTTGGCGACCTTGTCGTAGTCGATCTCGGGAAAGATCAGCTGCTCGGTGACGCCGAAGCTGTAGTTGCCCCTGCCGTCGAACCCCCTCGGGTTGAGCCCTCGGAAGTCGCGGATTCTCGGAATGGCGGTCGCCACCAACCGATCGAAGAACTCCCACATACGATCGCCGCGCAGCGTCACCGACACCCCGACGGCCAAGCCGGCGCGGAGCTTGAAGTTGGCGATCGACTTCCGAGACCTGTTCACCTTCGGTTGCTGCCCGGTCACGATCCTCAGATCCTCGATCGCCGAGTCGATCAACTTGGCGTCCTGGGCAGCATCGCCGACGCCCATGTTGACGACGATCTTGGAGAGACGAGGAACCTGCATGACGTTGTCGAGCCCGAGCTCCTCGAACAGCCGGTCCCTGATCTCGCCGTCGTACAGTGCCTTGAGGCGCGGCGTCATTCGAGATCACTCCCACACTTGCGGCAGACGCGATACTTCTGCCCCGCGTCGTCGATGCGAAGGCCGATACGGGTAGGGCCGCAATCGGGACACACGATCATCACGTTCGAGACATCGATCGGCATGTCCTTGTCGATGATCCCGCCCTGCATCGTCTGGCCATGGGGCCGCTGGTGGCGCTTGGCCGTGGCCACCCCCTCGACGATGACCTTGTTCTTGGCGGTGAGCACCCGGGCGATCTTGCTCTCGGCGCCCTTGTCCTTGCCGGAGACAACTCGCACGGTGTCACCCACTCGCAGCTTCATCACAGCACCTCCGGAGCGAGGGAGACGATGCGCATGAACCTCTTGTCACGTAGCTCCCGGCCGACCGGCCCGAAGATGCGGGTTCCCCGCGGCTGCTGCTGATCGTTGATGATGACGCAGGCGTTGTCGTCGAACCGGATGTACGTGCCGTCCTGGCGCCGGCTCTCCTTCTTGGTGCGAACGACGACCGCCTTCACCACCTCGCCTCTCTTGATCGCACCGCCAGGGATAGCGTCCTTGACGGTCCCGACGATCACATCGCCGAGGCGGGCATATCGGCGGCCGGAGCCTCCCAGGACGCGGATGCACAGGAGCTCACGGGCTCCGGTGTTGTCTGCGACCCTGAGGCGGCTCTCCTGCTGAATCACTTCGCTCTCTCCACAATCTCACTGATCCGCCAGCACTTCGATTTCGACAGCGGGCGGGTCTCTTCGATCTTCACCGTGTCGCCCAGACGCGCGCCGTTCTGCTCATCGTGGACGTGGAATCTCTTCCGAACCTGCACCGTCTTGCCGTACTTCGGGTGCCGCTTGGAATCGACGACCTCCACGGTAACCGTTTTGTCGCGAGCATCCGAAACCACGACCCCCACTCGGGCCTTGCGGCGTGCACGCTCCATTACGCCTCCTCCTGCTGCAGCCGCGACCATGCGGCGATCTCTTGCTGACGCATCACCGTCTTCACCCGGGCGATCTCACGCCGCACCTCACGAATGCGAGTCGTGTTGTCGAGCTGATTCGTCGCCAGCTGAAACCGCAGATTGAACAGCTCCTCTTTGGCCTCATCGAGCTTCTCTGCCAGTTCCGAGCTCGTGAGCGCATTCAAGTCGAACGCCTTCATAGCTCCTCCCGCCGCACGAATCTCGTCCTCAGCGGCAGCTTGTGGCTGGCGAGCCTCATCGCTTCTCGTGCCAGGTCCTCGGTCACCCCGGCCATCTCGAACATGACCCGGCCGGGCTTCACCACCGCGACCCAGTACTCGGGATTGCCCTTGCCGGAGCCCATCCGGGTCTCAGCCGGCTTCTCGGTCACCGGGCGGTCGGGAAAGATGTTGATCCAGACCTTGCCGCCACGTTTGATGGCACGGGTCATGGCGATACGGGCGGCTTCGATCTGGCGGGCCGTCACCCAGCCGGGCTCCTGGGCCTGCAACCCGAACTCACCGAAACTGACGCTGGTGCCGCCCTTGGCCTTGCCGGTCATCCGCCCCTTCTGCATCTTGCGATACTTGGTGCGCTTTGGCATGAGCATCAGGTCGCCTCCTCCTCATCGTCGGAGGAGACCTCCTCGTCAGAGCTGGCAGTGCCCGGCTCGGTGACCTCGGGCTCGACCTCCGCGGACTCGGCCTCAGACTCGGCCTCAGCCGACTCAGCCTCCGGCTCGGCAACCTCGGACTCAACCTCCGCGGACTCGGCCTCAGACTCGGCCTCAGCCGACTCAGCCTCCGGCTCGGCAACCTCGGACTCAACCTCCGCGGACTCGGCCTCGGACTCGGCCTCGACCCCCGTATCCGCCTTCGCTGCAACCTCGTCGGCGGCATCCGGGACGTCAGCCGCAGGCTCGTCGGTAGACGCCTCGGCCACCGGGGCCTCGATCGCGGCATCAGAGGCCTCGGTTACCACGGTCTCGGCTGCCAGCGTCTCGTCCGCGACGTCACGTGCCTCTTCGAACTCGTCCTTGGCCTCTGCAGTGCTGATGCGCTTGCCGCCACCGGCCTCGATGATGCGCCGGCCACCCTCGCGGCGCTTGCCGCCACCGGCCTCCACCATGCGCTTGCCGCCACCAGCCTCGATGAGTCGGCGCCCCGCGCCCGTGCCGGCGGCCTGTTCGGCGCGCGACTTGGCGGGTGCCCTGCGGCGCTTGGCCGGGCCGCCTGCAGCGAGTCGAGCTTCGGCGGCGATCTTCTCGCGGCTCGACTGCAGCGAGGGCAACACGTCACCCTTGTAGACCCAGACCTTGACACCGATGGCCCCGACCGTGGTCTGGGCGGTGGACTGACCGAAGTCGATGTCGGCGCGCAGCGTGTGGAGCGGCACCCGCCCCTCCAGGTACCACTCGCGCCGGCCCATGTCTGCCCCGCCGAGCCGGCCCGAGGCCTGGACACGAACGCCCTCGGCCCCGGCCTTCAGCGCGGTCGAGACCGCACGTTTCATGGCGCGACGGAACGACACCCGACCTTCGAGCTGGTCGGCGACACTGCGCGAGAGCAGCTTGGCGTCGAGCTCCGGGTTCTGGACTTCGATGACGTTGAACTTGACCATACGATTCGTCAGCGATTCCAGGCCGCTGCGGAGACGCTCCGCCTCGGAGCCAGCCCGGCCGATGACGACGCCCGGGCGGGCAGTGTGCACGTCGACCTGCACCTTCTTGTCGCCGATCCGCTCGATGTCAACGCGAGAGACGGCGCCGCGAGTGAGCTCGCCGTGCAGGTAGCGCCGTATCTGGTTGTCCTCGTTGACCTGATCCGCGTAGTCCTTGTCGCTGTACCAGCGCGACTTCCAATCCGTCACGATGCCGAGGCGAAGCCCGTAGGGGTGCATCTTCTGGCCCATCAGGAATCCTCCTCGGACTCGTGCTCGTCGGCCACCACGATGGTGATGTGGCTGGTGCGCTTGTTGATGCGGGTGGCGCGACCGCGTGCTCGAGGCCGCCATCGCTTGAGCGTGGGCCCCTCGTCGGCATAGGCCTCGGCGACGAACAGCTCATCGGCGTCGAGAGCGAGGTTGTGCTCGGCATTGGCGACCGCCGAGTCGAGCACCTTGCGAATCGTGGGAGCCGAACGGCGATTGGTGAACTTCAGGACGCCACGCGCCTGCTCGACGGGAAGACCCCGGACGAGATCGAGCACGCGCCGCACCTTGTAGGGCGACTGCCGTACGTACTTGGCCTGGGCTCGCGTCCTCATCGCTTCCTCACCGATCTCTCGCCGGCGTGGCCTCGGAACGTCCGCGTCGGAGCGAACTCCCCGAGCTTGTGACCGACCATCGACTCGCTGACGTACACCGGGACGTGCCTGTGGCCGTCATGCACTGCGATGGTGTGGCCCACCATCTCCGGAATGATCGTCGAGCGACGACTCCAGGTGCGTATGACCTTCTTCTCGCCCTTCGTGTTCGCCGCCTCGATCTTGCGGATGAGGTGGTCGTCAACAAACGGTCCTTTTCGCAGGCTCCGTGCCATCGGCTACCTCCGACCCTTCTTCGAACGGCGGCGAACGATGAGCTTGTCACTCGCCTTGTTTGCCTTACGGGTGCGCCCTTCCGGCTTGCCCCACGGGCTCACCGGGTGCCGCCCTCCCGAGCTGCGGCCCTCGCCGCCGCCCAGCGGATGGTCGACCGGGTTCATGGCGACACCGCGAGTCTGGGGCCGCTTGCCCTTCCAGCGGCTCCTTCCCGCCTTGCCGACCTTCACCAGCTCCGCCTCGGTGTTGCCGACCTGCCCGACGGTGGCCCGACAGTCCAGCAGCACCTGCCGCACCTCTCCCGACGGGAGCCGCAGCAGGGCGAGGTCGCCCTCCTTGGACATGAGCTGGATGGCGGTGCCTGCGGCACGGCCCATCTTGGCCCCGCCGCCCGGGCGCAGCTCTACGGCATGCACGACGGTGCCGGTCGGGATGTTGCGCAACGGAAGGGCGTTGCCTGGGCGGATATCGGCGCTGGAGCCGGACTCGAGGCGGTCGCCCACCGTGATGCCCACCGGCGCCAGGATGTAGCGCTTCTCGCCGTCGACATAGTGCAACAGCGCGATACGGGCGTTGCGATTCGGGTCGTACTCCACCGACGCGACCTTCGCCGCGATCCCGTCCTTGTTGCGACGGAAATCGATGATCCGGTAGCGCCGCTTGTGTCCCCCTCCGCGGTGGCGGGAGGTGACACGGCCATGGGCGTTGCGGCCCGACGATCGCTTCTGCTTCGCCAGGAGGCTCTTCTCCGGCGTCGCCGTGGTGACGGTCTCGAAATCGGAGACAGTCTGGAACCGGCGTCCCGGTGATGTCGGTTTCAGTTTCTTCACGCCCATGGTTTCAAACCTCGAAGATGTCGATCGAATCGCCGATGGCGAGCTTCACCAAGGCACGCTTGGTGCTGCGCCGTTTTCCGACCACCCAGCCCGTGCGCTTTTTCTTGCCGCCACGGTTCAGGGTGTTCACCGACACCACCCGCACGTCGAAGATCGTCTGCACAGCCTGCTTGATCTCGGTTTTGGTGGACCGTGGGTCCACCCTGAAGGTGTACGTGTTGTAGTCCTGGATGAGGTCGTACGATTTCTCCGACACGATCGGCGCCAGGATCACGTCGCGGGGGTCCTTCTTCATGTTGCGTCGCCCTCGCCGTTCGGGTTCTCGTCCACGGCTCCGGCGGCGTGTGCCTCTGTTCCTCGTGGCGCCGATTGCCCGAGCTCGAGGGTGCCGCGACTCATCACCACCGTATCCGCCCACAACACGTCGTAGGTGTTGGCCTGTCCGAGGCTGCTGGCGATGACGCCGTCGATGTTGCGGAACGAGGTGATCGCCACCTTCTCGTGGTCTTCGGTGAGGAGCAGCACCTTGCCGCGTACGCCCATGGCCTCGAGCAGGACCGCGGCGTTCTTGGTCTTCGGCGTCTCCCAGACCTCGAAGGTCTCGACGACCTTGATCTGCCCGGCGGCAGCCCGGGTGGAGAGAGCGCTGCGCAACGCGAGCCTCTTCATCTTCTTGTTGGTCCGCTGGGCGTAGCTGCGCGGCTTGGGACCGTGGGCGACACCGCCACCGGCCCATTGAGGCGACCGGCTCGAGCCTTGGCGGGCGCGGCCCAGGCCCTTCTGGCGCCACGGCTTGCGTCCGCCGCCACGCACCTCGGACCGGGTCTTGGTGGAGGCCGTCCCGGCCCGAGCCGCAGCCAGCTGGGCGGTGACGACCTGATGCATCACAGGCACGTTCGGCTCGATGCCGAAGATCTCCGCCGACAGCTCGACGTCGCCCGTGCGGCTGCCGTCGGCGGTGTACAGCTCAGCGAGCAGCTTCTCAGCCACGGCCCTTCACCGCCCCTCTGATCGCGACCAATGCGCCCTTGGCTCCCGGCACGGCGCCGCGGACCATCAGCAGATGGCGCTCAGCGTCGATCTTGACGATGTCGAGGCTCAGCACAGTGCGCTGCTCGCCGCCCATGCGCCCCGGGAGCCGCTTGCCCTTGAACACGCGTGCCGGCGTGGCACACGCTCCGATCGATCCAGGTGCCCGGTGGACCTTGTGGGCGCCGTGGGAAGCACCCTGCCCCTTGAAGTTGTGGCGCTTCATCACACCGGCGAACCCCTTGCCCTTCGTGACCCCGGTGACGTCGGCCTTCTGCCCCTCTTCGAACATCTCGGAGATGGTGATCTCCTGACCGATCTCATACTCCGCCGGGTCGTCGACCCTCACCTCGAGGAGGTGCTTGGTGGGAGCGACCCCGGACCGAGCGAAATGGCCGGCGGCGGGGCGCACCACATGACGTGAGGCGAGTTCCTTGAACGCGATCTGGACGGCCGCGTAACCGTCGGTCTCAGGTCGCTTGATCTGCGTGATGTGGACAGGCCCAGCCTTGATGACGGTCACCGGAATCGCCCGAGACTCCTCGTCGAAGATCTGGGTCATGCCCAACTTCTCGCCCAGGATCGTCCTCACGTCTTGATCTCCACTTCCACCCCTGCCGGGAGATCGAGCCGCATCAGCGAGTCGACCGTTTTCGGGGTCGGATCGAGGATGTCGATGAGCCGCTTGTGGATGCGGATCTCGAAGTGCTCGCGGCTGGTCTTGTCGACGTGTGGCCCACGGATCACGCAGTAGCGATGAATCCGGGTCGGCAGGGGCACCGGACCCTTGATCTTCGCCTGCGTGCGGATCACCGTCTCGGCGATCTTGCGCGCGGACTCATCGACCACAGAGTGGTCGTACGCCTTCAGGCGAATCCTGATCCGATGCTCGTTTGCCATGTGGTGTCCTCGTTACTTCAGGATCTTGATGACCCGGCCGGCACCCACCGTCCGGCCACCCTCACGAATCGCGAACCGCAACCCCTCATCCATCGCGATCGGCGCAATCAACTCCACCGTCATCTCCGTGTTGTCGCCCGGCATCACCATCTCAGTGCCCTCCGGCATCCGCACCGAACCCGTCACATCCGTCGTCCGGAAATAGAACTGTGGCCGATACCCGTCAAAGAACGGGTTATGACGGCCACCCTCCTCCTTCGTCAACACATACACCTGCGCCTCAAACTCAGTATGCGGAGTAATCGAACCAGGCAACGCCACCACCTGACCCCGCTCCACCTCATCCTTCCCGATCCCCCGCAGCAACAACCCCACATTGTCCCCAGCCTGCGCCTCATCCAACAACTTCCGGAACATCTCCACCCCGGTCACCGTCGTCTTCTGCACCGGCCGCAACCCAATGATCTCCACCTCAGTACCCGTCGACAACTTCCCCTGCTCAACCCGACCCGTCACCACCGTCCCCCGACCCGTAATCGAAAACACATCCTCAATCGGCATCAAAAACGGCTTCTCCGTATCCCGCGGCGGCTCAGGAATATACGAATCCACCGCATCCAACAACTCCATGATGTGACCCGCCTCAGCATCCCCCTCCAACGCCTTCAGCGCCGAACCACGAATCACCGGCACCTCATCACCCGGAAACTCATACTCCGTCAACAAATCCCGCACCTCGAGCTCCACCAAATCCAGAAGCTCCTCATCATCCACCAAATCAACCTTGTTCAAATACACCACAATGCACGGAACACCCACCTGACGCGCCAACACCACATGCTCCCGCGTCTGCGGCATCGGCCCATCATCAGCACCCACCACCAAAATCGCACCATCCACCTGCGCAGCACCCGTAATCATGTTCTTCACATAATCCGCATGCCCCGGCATATCCACATGCGCATAATGACGATTCGCCGTCTCATACTCCACATGCGCAATCGCAATCGTGATCCCCCGCTCACGCTCCTCCGGCGCCTTATCAATCTCATCAAACGCCGTAAACTGCACATTCGGATTCGACTCCGCCAACACCCGCGTAATCGCAGCAGTCAACGTCGTCTTCCCATGATCGATATGACCCATCGTCCCCACATTCAAATGCGGCTTCGTCCGCACAAACTTCGCCTTGGCCATATCCCTCAATCTCCTTACTCGCCTCGAACCTTGGCCACGATCTCCTGCGCAGCCGTGGTCGGTACTTCCTGATATGAGTGGAACTGCATGGTGTAGTTCGCTCGACCCTGGGTCCGTGACCGCAGGTCCGTGGCGTAACCGAACATCTCCGCCAGCGGCGTGAGCGCCTTCACCACTCGGACAACGCCCCGCTGTTCCATCGCCTCGACCTTCGATCGCCGCGACGTCAGATCGCCGATGACGTCGCCCATGTAGTCGTCCGGTGTGACGACCTCGAGCTCCATCATCGGTTCGAGCAGCTTGACGCCTGCCTGCTTGGCCGCTTCCTGGAGCGCCATCGAGCCGACGATGCGGAACGCCATCTCGGAGGAATCCACCGAATGGCTCGAACCGTCGGTGAGCGTCGCCCGCACGTCCACCAGCGGGTATCCGGCGAGCACCCCGCCTTCGAGGGCATCACGCATGCCCTTCTCGACGGCGGGAATGAACTCGCGTGGAACGCGCCCGCCCTTGACCGCGTCGACGAATTCGAAGCCCGAGCCCGGTAGAAGAGGCTCGAGATCGATCACGACGTGGGCGAACATGCCGGCTCCGCCGGTCTGACGCTTCAGGCGGGTGTTGATGCCCTTGACCGCCCGCTTCACCGTTTCCCGGTAGGCCACCTGGGGACGCCCGATGTTGGCCTCGACCTTGAACTCGCGCACCAGGCGGCTCACGATCACCTCGAGGTGCAGCTCGCCCATCCCGGAGATGATCGTCTGGCCGGTGTCCTCGTCGGAACGAACCTGGAAGGTCGGGTCCTCCTCGGAGAGCCTGCCCAGCGCGTTGCTGAGCTTGTCCTGATCGCTCTTCGTCTTGGGCTCGATGGCGACGGCAATCACGGGCTCGGGGAAGGTCATCGACTCGAGCTGCACGGGCGCGGAAGCGGCGGCAAGCGTATCGCCGGTCTTGGTGTGCTTGAGCCCGACAGCGGCAATGATGTCGCCGGTGCGGATTTCTTCCACATCCTCCTGCTTGTCGGCGTGCATGCGCAGCAGGCGGCCGAAGCGCTCCTTCTTGCCGTTGGAGGTATTGACGACCGCATCGCCCTTGACGGCCGTTCCGGAGTACACCCGGATGTAGGTGAGCTTCCCAACGTACTCGTCACTCATGATCTTGAAGGCGAGGGCACTGAACGGCTCTTCGTCGGCCGGGCTGCGCTCCACCAGCTCGGTCTCCTTGCCGGGCCTGAAGCCCTGGATCGGAGGAAGGTCGACGGGCGATGGGAGATACCAGACCACGGCGTCGAGCAGCGGCTGCACACCCTTGTTCTTGAAGGCGGACCCGCAGAGGACGGGGACGAAATCACGGCTGATGGTGCCCCGCCGGATCACCTTGCGGATCTCGTCGGGCTCGAGGTCGTGGTCGGCCAGGTACTTCTCGAGCAGGTTCTCGTCCTCGGAGGCGACCACGTCGAGCATCTTGTGATGCCACTCGTCGGCCAGCTCCTGGAATGCCTCGGGGATATCGACGACCTCGCGTTGCTTGCCTTCCTCGTCATGCCAGACGATGGCCCGCATCACGACGAGATCGATGACCCCACCGAAGTTGCCCTCTGCACCCATCGGGACCTGGAGAGCCACCGGATTGCCGCCGAGGCGCTCGACGATCGATCGCATCGTCGCAAAGAAATCAGCCCCGACCCGATCCATCTTGTTGATGAAGCAGACGCGGGGCACCACGTACTTGTCCGCTTGGTGCCATACGGTCTCGGATTGCGGCTCGACGCCCGAGACCGCATCGAAGACCGCAACCGCCCCGTCGAGCACGCGCAGGGAACGCTCCACCTCGACCGTGAAGTCGACGTGCCCGGGGGTGTCGATGATGTTGATGGTGTGGTCCTGCCAGTTGCAGGTGGTGGCGGCCGAGGTGATCGTGATACCGCGCTCCTGCTCCTGCTCCATCCAGTCCATCACGGCCGCGCCCTCATGGACCTCACCCATCTTGTAGGTGCGTCCGGTGTAGTAGAGGATCCGCTCCGTCGTCGTCGTCTTGCCCGCGTCGATGTGGGCCATGATTCCGATGTTGCGGATCTTCTCGAGGGGGATTTCGCGTGCCATGATCTCTGTATCTCGGTGCCTACCAGCGGTAGTGGGCGAACGCCTTGTTGGACTCGGCCATCTTGTGGACGTCCTCGCGCCGCTTCACCGCGGCGCCGGTGCGATTAGCGGCGTCGAGCATCTCGTGCGCGAGCCGTTCCGCCATCGTGTTCTCCTTGCGGCGGCGGGCGAACTCCACGAGCCAGCGCACCGCCAGAGTCTGCGCCCTCCGCGGCCGCACCTCGACGGGGACCTGATACGACGAGCCGCCGACCCGCCGGGACCGGACCTCGACCGAGGGACGGACGTTGTCGATCGCCTTCTTGAGGGTCGGGAGCGGATCGGCGCCGGTGCGCCGCTCGATGATCTCCATGGCGCCGTAGACGATGCGCCGGGCGGCACCCTTCTTGCCGCGCCACAGGACCTTGTTGATGATCTGGCTCACGAGCACGCTCCGGTAGATCGGATCGGGCTCGACTTTGCGTACTTCAGCGGGTGCACGACGCATCGCCTAGGACTCCTTCTTGGCGCCGTATCGGGACCGGGATTGCTTGCGCCCATCGACGCCCGCGGCATCGAGCGCTCCACGAATGACCTTGTACCTGACGCCCGGCAGGTCCCTCACCCGGCCGCCCCGGACGAGCACGATTGAATGCTCTTGCAGGTTGTGCCCCTCGCCCGGGATGTAGGCGGTGATTTCCACTTGTGACGTGAGCCGCACACGTGCGACCTTGCGCAGCGCCGAATTGGGCTTCTTGGGCGTCACCGTGTACACGCGGGTGCACACGCCGCGACGCTGCGGCGAGCCGGCGAGACCCAGAGTCTTCGTCTTCTTCGGCTTCGGCTTCCGACCCTGACGGATCAGTTGCTGCACGGTCGGCACAGTGGTTTCTCTTCTCTCTTCGGCGCACCCCGACCCCTCTTCAGGGACGGGTACTTACAGACGAAAATCGGCGCTGCCACCTGTGGCGGCCGCCGCCGACCCCTCGTGGATCTCTTCGCTCACAACAGCGCCGAGGCGCCTCCAGGTAAGCGCGGACCCGTTGGGAAAACCGGGGCGGGAGTATAGGGACCCTCCGGCGAGGCACGCAAGCCGGTGACAGGCCGCCCGAAGACGATTCGGAGGCAATCGAGAGACCCGCCCAGGTGTGACGACCGGGGACGGCCGGTGTAAGTACCGAGAGGCCGCCTACTCCTGCGACCAGCCTGAAACGACCCCGATTCTCGCCGGCGCTGCGGCTGCGGCGCCATCACGAAACATGGAGGCCGCCGACGCGTGCCGGCCATCTCCCACGGCGGCTGCACGTGGCAAACGCTCGCATGGCGGCGACCTCACAGTCGTCTTCTTCTCGCGTCGGCAGATGAACCGCCGATCGAAGCGACACCTGCAGGTCCGGCCAGG
>Ga0315549_1002768_pt1 | contig 16276 bp, 17 predicted proteins | sample SalMarSW160200MG_FD_203101 | JGI IMG/M metagenome (GOLD analysis project Ga0315549, IMG submission 203101) | Salt marsh sediment microbial communities from the Plum Island Ecosystem LTER, Massachusetts, United States - Salt Marsh Sediment SW1601-200 ... | reverse complement strand
GGGTTACCGTATTCTATACTGCGCCGACAGCCATCAGGATGTTTATGGGATATGGGGAAGAGATGCTAAAAAAGCATGACCTCAGCAGTCTGGAGCTATTAGGAAGCGTAGGAGAGCCAATTAATCCTGAGGCCTGGCTCTGGTTTTATCGACATGTCGGGGGTGAAAGATGTCCCGTCGTTGATACCTGGGGGCAAACTGAGACCGGTGGCAACATGATTTCACCTTGCCCTGGCATAGAGTGTTTGCCTTTGAAGCCTGGCTCAGTAACATTGCCGATGCCGGGGGTGGAGGTTGATATATTCGACGAAGATGGCAAGCCAGTGCCGGCGGAGCAAAGAGGTTTCTTGGTAATAAAGAGGCCCTGGCCCGGGATGCTCCTGGGCATACACGGAGACCCGGAACGTTACAAGGAAGCTTATTGGTCGCGGTTTCCTGGCGTTTACTATACCGGTGACTATGCTGTAAGGGACAAAGACGGGTACTTCTGGATCCTGGGGAGGGCTGATGAGGTACTTAAAGTAGCTGGACATAGAATAGGTACTGCTGAATTAGAGGACGCTGCCGTCTCACATCCTCAAGTAGTTGAGGCAGCGGTTGTGGGTAAACAAGACCCGGTGAAAGGCGAGAGCATCGTCATCTTTGCTAGACTTAAAGAAGGCGTGGAGCCTTCTCCGGACCTGAAAAAAGACCTTGCTGGTCACATACGAAAAGAGGTAGGTCCTATAGCAGTTCCTGATGAAGTTTATTTCGTCGCCAAGCTACCCAAGACAAGGAGCGGTAAAGTTATGAGACGGGTTTTGAAAGCCGTGGCTAACAATACCAGCATAGGCGACCTCACGACTCTGGAAGACGAAAGCTCCGTGGAGGAAATAATCAAGGCCTATAAAGAGCTCAAGGAAGGGAATGTAAAGAAAAAGTAAGATGCTGCCAGATATTCATGTACCCGCGTGAGTAGAAACATTGGAGGAATTTAAGTTATGAGTGAATTATCTTTGCCATTTAAGTCCAGATATTTTCCTCTGAGGAAATTTCTCAATGTGTACCAAGAGTCCTTGGAGAAGCCAGAGGAGTTCTGGGCGGAGGAAGCACGTAAGCTGGATTGGTTTAAGACATGGGACAAGGTGCTGGAATGGAAACCGCCCTTTGCCAGATGGTTTGTAGGTGGGAGATTAAATGCGTCGCATATATGTGTGGACCGTCATGTCAATACCTGGCGGAGGAGTAAGGTAGCTATATACTGGGAAGGTGAGCCGGGAGACAGTAGGGGCTTAAGCTATTCCACGTTATATCGTGAAGTCAACAGGTTCGCCTCCGTCTTAAAGAATAACGGTATAAGCAAAGGGGACAAGGTTGTCTTATATCTGCCCATGATTCCCGAGTTGCCCATTTTCATGCTGGCCTGTGCCAGGATTGGGGCCGTTCACACAGTGATTTTTTCCGGTTTCAGTGCTCAGGCATTGGCTGACAGGGTCAATGATATACAGGCCAAGTTGCTGGTAACTGCTGACGGAGGATTCCGGAGGGGGAAGGTAATCCCGCTGAAGAGTATAGCCGATGAGGCCTTAACAAAGTGCCCCTCGGTGGAGAAGGTGATTGTGGTTAAAAGAACTGGTTCTCCGGTCACCATGAAGTCGCCAAAGGAATCGTGGCTGGATGACCTGCTTGAAGAGGCAGAACTCTTCGTGGAACCGGAGCCGGTAGAATCGAATCACCCTCTTTATATACTGTACACCTCAGGTACCACGGGCAAGCCTAAAGGAATTGTCCACAGTACCGGTGGCTATCTGGTGCACAATTGTTCTGCTTATAAGTGGGTCTTTGACATTCGAGAGGAGTCGGTCTACTGGTGCACCGCTGATATTGGCTGGGTTACCGGGCATAGCCAGATAGTGTATGCCCCATTAGCACATGGGGCAGCCATGGTACTTTATGAAGGAGCTCCCGACTATCCTACGATTGAAAGATGGTGGGATATTATCGAGAAATATGGAGTCACCATATTTTACACCTCACCGACAGCCATCAGGATGTTCATGGGGTATGGAGAGGAAATGCTAAATAAGCATGACCTCAGCAGCCTGGAACTTCTGGGGAGTGTGGGGGAGCCCATTAATCCCGAGGCTTGGCTCTGGTTTTATCGCCATGTCGGCGGTGAAAGATGCCCCGTCGTTGATACTTGGTGGCAGACCGAAACCGGTGGCGTTATGATTTCGCCCTGCCCTGGCATAATCGAGTGTGTGCCTCTGAAGCCAGGCTCAGCAACATTCCCGCTGCCGGGGGTGGAGGCTGATGTGGTTGGTGAGGATGGCAAGCCAGTGCCGCCGGAGCAGAGAGGTTTCTTGGTAATAAAGAGACCTTGGCCGGGGATGCTCCTTGGCGTACACGGAAACCCGGAACGCTACAGGGAAGCCTACTGGTCACGGTTTCCCGGCGTTTACTATACTGGCGACTATGCAGTAAAGGACAAAGATGGATACTTCTGGGTCCTGGGAAGGGCTGACGAGGTACTTAAAATCGCCGGGCATAGAATGGGTACTGCTGAATTGGAGGACGCTGCCATCTCACATCCTCAAGTAGTTGAGGCAGCGGTTGTGGGCAAAGAGGACCCGGTGAAGGGCGAGAGCATTGTCATCTTTGCCAGGCTCAAAGAAGGTGTTGACCCCTCTCTTGACCTGAAAAAGGAACTCGCTGGTCACATGCGAAAAGTGGTGGGGCCTATAGCAGTTCCTGATGAAATTTACTTTGTCGCCAAGTTACCCAAGACGAGGAGCGGCAAAGTTCTGCGGCGGGTTTTGAAGGCCGTGGCCAATAATAAAAGCGTAGGAGACCTCACGACTCTGGAAGACAAAAGCTCCGTTGAGGAAATAATCAAGGTCTATCAGGAGCTCAAAGAAGAGAAGGAAAAGAAGAAGTAAGATGTCACCAGATATTAATTTCCTGTTGAAAGGAAAATCAAAATTAAACAGCGTAGTTATAGACCAGGAGGTGTAAAATGGAAAAGAACCTTGGGGCAGAGCTTACGGTCAACAATGTATCTACTGAACTCAATCCCTTCGTCGAGGAGTTCTTGACTCGAACTGTGGTCGGTGCAGTCTCTTGCTTGAAAGGGGCTGAAAACATACGGGACCTGGAACTTTATCTGGAGCGGGGTGATGTCAAGCTCGTCGTCAATGGGAATGAACTTCCCCTTACCCCTTTCCCCACGGATATTATCAACAACACAATAACCGGTTTGGTCTCTTCATTAAAGGGGGTGGATAAAATAGACAGTTTGAGGGTCAAGGTCAGGGCAGTATAGTCAATTATTGATACAAAAGTCACATACAACAAGGTTGTTAATTTGTGAAAATTGAGTGGTAAACCAAAGTAGTTTCTGGTGCAGATTTAAGAAGACAAGAGTGAGAAAGGAGGGCAAAGATGACAGAGCAATTATGTCCGGTTTGCGGTTGCACCATCGTGGGAGCGGGCTATGAGAAAGAGGGCGTTAAGTATTGTTGTGAGCCCTGTGCTACCGGTGGTGGGCCTTGTGAGTGTGGATGTTGCCACTCCGTTGAAAAAGAGAAAGAAAAGCATTAGATCGCTCTAGAATATAGTGGGGCTGCGCAGTAGCAGGGAGTTTTAAATGTCTAACCATCTGATAAACGAGACTTCTCCCTATTTGCGTCAGCATGCGCATAACCCGGTGGACTGGTACCCATGGGGTCCAGAGGCATTCGAGAGAGCTCAAAGGGAAAACAAACCCATCTTTTTATCTATAGGGTATTCAACATGCCATTGGTGCCATGTTATGGCACATGAGTCTTTTGAGCATCCTGAAGTAGCCAGGCTTATGAACGAGGCTTTCATTTCCATAAAGGTAGATCGTGAGGAACGTCCTGATATAGACAATGTTTACATGAGCGCCTGTCAGGTGATGACAGGCAGTGGGGGGTGGCCTCTTAGTATTATTATAACGCCGGATAAGAAACCTTTCTTCGCCGCCACTTATATCCCCAGGGAGGGTCGATTTGGGCTGATTGGAATGATGGAGCTAATCCCACATATTAGAGAGCTTTGGGCAACGCGGCGAGGCGAAGCGTTAAGTCTGTCCGATGAAATCGCTACCGTACTTCAACGGACCTCACAGGACACAGCAGGTGAAAAACTAGATGAAGCGACACTTGAGCTCACATATGAGCAGCTGGCCAAACGCTTTGATGGACAGCACGCTGGCTTCGGCAGTGCCCCGAAGTTTCCCACCCCGCACAATCTCCTCTTCCTGCTCCGTTACTGGAAGCGCACCGGTAACAAGAAGGCATTGGAGATGGTGGAGAAAACCCTTCAGGCAATGCGGCGTGGCGGCATCTATGACCATGTTGGATTTGGCTTCCACCGCTATTCAACAGATTCGCAATGGCTTGTTCCCCACTTTGAGAAGATGCTTTACGATCAAGCGATGTTAGCTATGGCCTACACTGAGGCTTATCAGGCAACGGGAAAGGAAGATTATGGAAAGACAGCACGGGAGATTTTCACCTATGTTCTGCGGGATATGACAGCGCCAGAAGGCGGGTTTTGCTCAGCTGAAGATGCTGATAGCGAGGGAGAGGAAGGGAAGTTTTACCTTTGGACGCAGGAGGAAGTTCGACAGGCACTTGGCAATGATGAAGCAGATTTTGTCATCAAGGTATTCAATATTGAAAAAGACGGCAATTTCGCGGAGCAAGCCCCTGGAAGGAGAAGTAGCGTTAACATTTTGCATTTAAGAAAGACGCTTGGAGAGCTCGCCTCCGACTTGAATCTGTCGCAACCAGACCTTAAGGCGCATCTGGAGGTGATGCGGCAGAAATTATTTGCTTACCGCGAAAAACGTGTCCATCCTATGAAGGACGACAAGATTTTGACTGATTGGAACGGTCTCATGATTGCTGCATTGGCGAAAGGGGCCCAAGCCTTTGATGAGCCTGAGTATGCTGAAACGGCCTGCCGTGCTGCAGATTTCATCCTTGAGAATATGCGCAAACCCGATGGCCGGCTTTTGCACCGATATCGCGATGGCCAGGCTGGCGTAGAAGCAAATCTGGATGACTACGCTTTTCTAGTTTGGGGTTTAATAGAACTGTATGAGGCCGTTTTCGACACAAGGCATCTTGAAGTTGCTCTCGAACTGACTATTGACATGGTAAGGCATTTCTGGGACGAAGATGGCGGTGGGCTTTATCTCACGCCTGACGATGGCGAAAACCTGTTTGTCAGAAGGAAGGAGATTTATGATGGCGCTATTCCATCGGGAAATTCTGTGGCAATGCTGAACTTGCTTCGTCTGGGGCGTATGACTGCCACTTCCAATTTAGAAGAGAAAGCAGCGAGAATCGGTAGTGCTTTTTCCGGAAGCGTCAAACAATCGCCATCGGCACATACTCAACTCATGGTTGCCCTGGACTTCGGAATTGGGCCTTGTTATGAAGTGGTTATCGCCGGCAAGGCACAGGCAGAAGATACCAAAGCTATGGTAAAAGCGTTAAGAGCACGTTTCTTGCCGAATAAGGTGGTGCTTCTCAATCCCGATGAACGAAAATCGCCTGAAATAGCTAAGCTTGCCGAATTTACCAAAAATCAATCGAGCATCGATGGCAGGGCCACGGCTTACGTCTGCCTGAATTACAACTGTAAGTTGCCAACGACGGATATAGACAAAATGCTGCAATTGCTCAATGTGGGATAGCCACTCCAGAAATGGAATAATCTGAATTGGTAAAGAAGGTCGAGAATGGATAAGGTAATAACATCTCCATAATGCCTTTGTCATTTCTGAAATGTTATAAATTTGTAATTTTTGTGACCATCGTTTTATAACTTTTTCACTAGTTCTGATATAAGATTGCAGCATAAAAGTATCGTTAAATGGCTTTGCCTGACAATTTCTTGCTCAGGGTTGAGCACAACAGGCAAAACGCAGGTAACAATAGATTGGAGGTGATCTCTATGTGACGGTGTAAGGGAAACCAAAATGAAAAAAAGCGAAGGAGGAAAAGATGGCTAAAGTAGCACAAGAAATGGTAAAGAAGGCAGGCGTCAATCTAAAGCAACTGATAGAACTTCTGGTCAACAATGCGGCTGCCGAACTCACCACCTATTACTACTACACGATTTTACGGGCGAACCTGATCGGACTGGAAGGTGAGACGATCAAAGAGATTGCCGAGACCGCCCGCATCGAAGACCGCAATCATTTTGAGGCATTGGTTCCTCGCATCTACGAACTCGGTGGCAAACTGCCCGAGAGCATGGTGGATTTCCATAACTGCTCCGCTTGTCCTCCCGCCAGCCTGCCGAAAAATCCGACCGATGTCAAGGCAATATTGACTGTGCTGGTGGAAGCTGAGAGATGCGCAGTGCGGGGCTATACCAACATATGTAACCTGACCGCTGGCAAGGACCATCGTACCTACGATTTGGCTCAGTCCATCCTTAACGAAGAAATTGAGCATGAGTCCTGGTTCTCTGAATTCCTGGGCGAGGGTCCTTCAGGCCATTTCCTGCGTCGCGGTGAGACCTCGCCCTTCGTATCCAAGTTTTTGAAGTAGATTCGTTGAATAGGAAGGGGAGGCATTGCCTTATGCCTCTCCTTCGTACTATAAGAAACGAAGGCGTTCGGCTACTTTTATGTCGTCCAGAGCCAAGCGGAGGGTCTAAAGATGTGCTGGATTCGCTGCCTTCGGCTTAGAATGACAATATAGTGAACTGTTACCAGAAGCAATTGTTTGGAGGTCTACCAGCATGAAAATCTTCAGCAGGGCAGAACTTGCCCGATACAATGGAAAGAGTGGTGCGCCAGCTTACATAGCCTACAAAGAAAAGGTGTACGATGTATCGGCTAGTTTTATATGGAGAAATGGTAGACATCAAGTTGTTCACAATGCTGGCGAAGATTTGACTGATGGTCTTGAGCAAGCCCCACACGGCGTGGAGATGCTGGAAAGGTTGCCCGTGATTGGAATACTACGCGAGGATTGACCGAATTGATGATAGGGTGAGAGAGATTTTATAACTTTAAGTTAGGGAGGTATGACCATGAGAAAAGCGATAACCGGCAGGGGTATTTTGTTTCTCGTCCTTTTCCTGATTCTAGTAGCTACACTTATCTTTGGGGTAAATATGGCTTGTGACAAAACGGAGGAGCTAGCACCTGCTGAAGTTAGAGAATATGAAGGGGTAGACCTTTCATCAATAAATGATTTTAGGGAAAATTCCATAAAAGGTCCGCAGGAAATAGATGTAGAAAGTTATACGCTGAGAATTACCGGCCTGGTAACAAACTCTACAAGCTATACTTATGATGAAGTTGTGAACAGGCATCAACACTATAAAAAAGTCGTAACACTGGACTGCGTGGAAGGATGGAGTGTGACCATTCTCTGGGAAGGTTTGCTGGTCAGAGATTTGCTGGCAGAAGCGGAACCCCTGGCAAATGCTGAGGTGGTCATATTCCATGCCTACGATGGATACACGACTTCTCTACCTATCGACTACATAATGGACAATGACATACTGATGGCATACAAGATGAATGATGTTATTCTTCCACCCGAAAGAGGGTTCCCCTTTCAACTAGTAGCAGAAAGTAAATGGGGGTACAAATGGATTAAATGGATAACAGAGATCGAATTATCTGACGATGCTAATTACAGAGGTTATTGGGAAAGTCGAGGATACTCGAACAGCGCAGATCTGGATAAAGGCTTCTTTGGAGACTGAAAAACATGGTTAACCAACGACTGATGAAAGGTACAATACATTGGCTATTGGCAGTTCTGGTAATAATCTATCTCATCACTGGATTTGGTATTACTGAGTACAGGATTGTTGAACCTCTAACATTCGGACTATTAACTAAGAGTCTGGCACAAAAAATCCATATAAGTCTAGAAATTCCTTTCATAATTCTGTTAATCTTGCATATCTGGCTCCTGCCACTCTTAAAATATTTCAAATTGAAAAAACTTAAGGAATAAGTGATGGATCTTGTCTTTACTGAATAAAGACGGAAGTGATTTGAGGATGTGATAGCTTTCTTACAAAACCTCCACCCTGTAATCCAGGCTCTTCTGGCGACGTGTTTTACCTGGGCAATGACCGCTCTCGGAGCAGCCACAGTATTTGCTGCTAGAGATGTGAGCAAGCGGGTACTTGACACAATGCTTGGTTTTGCCGGCGGCGTGATGATTGCTGCCAGTTACTGGTCCTTGCTTGCTCCGGCCATTGAAATGTCTGAAGGTGGGAATCTTCCCGCCTGGGTTCCACCCGCAGTGGGCTTCATCATCGGAGCTGCTTTCTTGCGAGGTATTGACAGGGTACTTCCCCATCTCCATCTTGGCTTTCCCATGGAGGAGGCCGAAGGTATCAAGACGCCATGGCGGCGCAGCACCCTGCTTGTCCTTGCCATAACTTTGCACAATATCCCTGAGGGTCTTGCAGTTGGGGTTGCCTTTGGAGCTGTTGCCGCTGGTCTTCCCGCAGCTACGTTGCCGGCCGCTATTGCCTTAGCTATCGGCATCGGGATTCAGAATTTTCCCGAAGGGCTAGCAGTCTCCATGCCTCTTCGTCGCGAGGGAATGTCTCGCCGGAGGAGTTTCTGGTACGGCCAGTTATCAGGGTTGGTTGAGCCTATCGCCGGAGTTATTGGGGCTGCCGTCGTTATCCTGGCAAGGCCCATCTTGCCGTATGCTCTGGCTTTTGCCGCCGGCGCCATGATCTTTGTTGTGGTTGAAGAGCTAGTTCCGGAGTCTCAACGTGGCGGCAATACGGATTTAGCCACCATGGGAGCCATAATAGGCTTTGTGGTAATGATGGTGCTCGATGTCGCCTTTAGTTAGTCTATATGAAGGAATACCTGGAGGACATTGATTAACAACCTGTCCACATGCCGAAAACCTCTGCTCTCGCAAATTGGGAGGGGTTAAGTCACTCCCCTACGAGAACACTTTGTAAGCAGCCTCGAGCCCCAGGTCTATCCAATGGAGCGCGACAAATGCTTGGAGGTAAGTAGGGAAAGCTAGCCCTAATTTACCATGGTGCCAAGTTATAGACCAGGAGGTGTAAAATGGAGGAGAACCTTGGGACAGAGCTTGCGGTCAACAATGTATCTGTCGAACTCAACCCCTAGTCAAGGAGTTCTTAACTCGAACTGTAGTTGGTGCAGTCTCTTCTGTGAGAAGAACCTGAAACATACGAGACATGGAGCTTTATCTGGAGCGGGGCGATGTCAAACTCGTCGTCAATGGGAATGAACTTCCCCTTACCTCTTTCCCCACGGATATTATCACCAACACCATAACCGGTGTGGTCGATTCATTGAAGGGGGTAGGTAAAATAGGCAGTTTGAAGATTAGTATTAAGGCACAATAGTCAAGAGAGAAGCCTTCCGGCCAAATTGACAGATAGGTGGTGGAGTTCTATAATATTATGTGTGATATACAGTGCTGGAATTTAGAGAACAGTAGCATAATTCGCAATGACATTAAACCGGGGAAGCCTGGAGGATGGCGGAGGTTTTTGGGGAAGGCTTACCCGTTCTGGAGGGAGGCTGCGCATGTGAGCGCAGTGGAGGTGACTCAAACCGAGGGAAGAGATGTCTATTAGGGGGTTAAGCGTTTGATGAAAGGGAAGTTCAGAGCAATATGGAGAGTATCTTTTGCCCTGGTACTGGCGCTGAGTGCGGGACTTGTAATGGCACCTCCGGGCGAGGTAGGTGCAGATACCCAGGAGAAGGAATTTGCTACCAACGGCACCTTTAACTGGACAGTTCCTGCGGGGGTAAGTCAAATCACGGTTGAGGTGTGGGGAGGCGGTGGTGCCGGTGGGGGAAGTAATAATTATACTGATTGCCAGGGAGCTGGTGGTGCCGGTGGGGGCGGAGGTGCGTACGCCAGTTCAAACCTGTCCGTAACACCTGGGCAGATATTGCAGGTTGTCGTTGGAGCAGGGGGAACTGGGGTCTCTGGAGCTAACGGCACCGATGGCGGTCCCTCATTTGTCGGGAACGATACCAATCCTGATAATGCACTCGTTCTTGCCGCAAACGGTACAGGCGGCACGGCAAATACAGCGGGCGGCCAGCCACCAGGAGGGGCTGGTGGGACGGTAGAAGATTCTGTTGGTCAAATTAGGATTGCAGGTGGCAATGGTACGAACGGTGATAGCGGTGGTTTATGTTGGTCGGGCGACGGTGGAGACGGTGCCAACGGTGGTTCTGGTGGTGCTGGGTTCGACGGTGCAGAGAATAAAAACGGCTATACCGGAAATGCAACCGGTGGTGGGGGGGGAGGAGGACGAACATCGGGGACTGATGGCGGTGCGCACGCTGGTGGTGCAGGAGCTGCCGGAAAAGTCGTGATTACATGGGTGCCGTCTGTCCTGTATTACCTCACCATGGCGGTAGCTCCTCCCGGTAGCGGAACGGCGACTGATTTGACTGGTACTTCACCTTACGCAGCAGGCACTGTAGTCAACATAAGTGCAGTAGCCGCCACAGGCTACGGCTTTGTCGTCTGGACAGCGCCGGCGGGCACATTCGCCAATGCTAATGCCGCAGTGACTACCTTCACCATGCCGGCTCAAAATGTAACCGTCACCGCTAACTTTGTGGCGGTCGGTTGCTATAAACTCTGCATTTACAGCACTGCCGGAGGGTCGGTAACTACCCCTGGAGAGGGGTCTTTTGACTATGCCGCGGGAACGGTGGTCAACATAGTGGCGAATCCAGATCCTGGCTATCGGTTTGTCAATTGGACTTACACTGCGGGCGCCACTATTGCCAATGTCACTGCTGCCTCAACCACCATCACTATGAACACGAACTACTCCATCCAGGCCAACTTTGAAGAGCTAGCGGGGTACGGCCTCACCATCTCCAGTACCACTGGTGGCAATGTCACCACCCCTGGAGAAGGCACGTTTACTTATGACGTAGGTGAGGTGGTCAACCTGGTGGCGACCCCGGCTACTGGCTATCAGTTCGACAACTGGACTGGCAATGTGATCACCATCGCCAATGTCAATGCCGCCACAACCACCATCACCATGAACGGCAACTACGGAATCACCGCCAACTTTGAGGTGTTACTGCCTTCGGTTATCACACAAGCCGCCACCACCATCACCACCGACTCAGCCACCCTGAATATGAACTACACTGTGGGGAACTTTAGTTCGGTGGAGGTATGCTTTGCCTACAAGAAGTCCACCGACTCGGCTTGGACCTCTACTGATTGGGTGTCTAAATCAGCAGATGGCACCTATGCTAAGTCGCTCACCGGGCTTGACTCCGACACCCAGTATAATTTCAAAGCTCAGCTTAAGTATAATGACACAGTGATTGAGGGTACTACCCGTCAATTCACCACAGACGCACCATCAACCCCGGAACCCTCCGGAGGGTATTGTTTTATCGCCACCGCAGCCTACGGAACTCCCACCGCTGAACAAATCAATGTGTTGCGAGAGTTCCGCGACGTGGTGTTGCTGGAAAGCACCTTGGGCTCTCAATTTGTCACCCTGTACTACCAGCTTAGCCCTCCCGTAGCGGATTTCATAGCAAGAAGTGACCTTTTGAGGACTCTTGTCAGGGAGCTCCTGGTTGACCCCGTTGTTTGGACAGTTGAAGCCACGGGAACTATATGGCGGAATTAGGGAGAGTGTACGTAGTGTATAAGAGAGCCTGCCCATCGCTATCAGGTGGCTGAGACACCGGTCCCGGGATAGGACATCATATTTGCCATACCGAGAGCCGGCCGTACCACTCAATGTTAGGCACGGTCGGCTCTTTTATTGTCCTAGTCTCCATATATTGGTGAGTCCGGTGACCTTGATGATAGCCGGGTAACGAAATGACGCAAAGCGAAGGGCTCAGAATGACAACCTCTCAGTCGAGGACAAGTCCCGACCCTACGGTATTGCTTATAGTTAAGGTTTTGTTTTTCGGGATTGCCACGCCCCGACAAGTCGGGGCTCGCAATGACGAAGGAGGGAAAATAGAGTTGCCCCCTTTTCTGTGATACACTACCGACATGGTAAAGCTTACGTTCTACGGAGGCGTCAAGGAAATCGGAGGCAATAAAATCCTCCTTGAAGATGATAAGGAGAAGCTTTTCCTGGACTTTGGCTATCCCTATAGTAAGTATCGAAATTTTTACGAGGAATACCTGAAGCCTCGACCTGGAGCAGGACTCCTTGACCTGTTAGTAATGGGGCTGCTTCCCCAGCTTGAGGGCATTTACCGCGCTGACTTGGAGACAGAAAACCTGTGGCAGCGATTTCGCCGGGCAGAGCATTATCGCAAACTTGAAGATATAGATGGAATTCTATTAACCCATGCTCATCTCGACCACTCCGGCCACATATCTTTCCTGAGAGAGGACATCCCGGTATACGCCACCGCGACCACAGCATTTATCGCCAAGGCAGTGCAGGACTCGGGCATAGCAGCCTTCGACCAGCAGGTGTGCTATTTCACCCCCAGGGTGGAGGAATGTTTGCGGGGGTGGAAGCAGGGGGCTTACGTTGCCAGCAGCAGCGGTGACCGTCAACGTCGCTTCTGCGTTGCTGATAAGCTCAAGCTGAGTGAGGAGGCCGAAAAATTTTGGGAAAAAGCTACCCGACAGAAAAAACTTGCCTCACAACCGCTGGATGTTATTAGTAAATGTCGCTTTAATCTCCGTTGCTTCCCCGTAGACCACTCCATTCCCGGTGCCTGTTCTTGGGGTATTGAGACAAGCTCTGGTTGGGTGATTTACAGCGGCGACCTGCGACTTCATGGTAGGCACGGTAAACTTACCGAGTCAATGATAAAGGAGGCAGCTCAGCTACATCCCAGGGCATTAATCATGGAAGGCACTAATGTGGACAAAACAACGAATGTTTTCGAGCAGGAAGTATATGAAAATGGCTTCAAAGCTATTAATGATGCCCGGGGTCTGGTCATTGCCGATTTCCCTCCCAGAGATGTAAATCGCTTGCTTACCTTTTTGCAGATTGCCAGAGACACGAAAAGGAAATTAACCATTTTGCCCAGGGACGCTTACCTTTTAAAGACCATGAGCCTTCTCGAGTCAGAGATACCTGACTTAACCGAAGAAGACAGCCTGGTCATCTACCAGGAGACAACGGCTGCGAAAAGTCCTGCTTCATGGTTACGAAAGATCTACGAGGAATACTCCAGCAAAATTGTTCTGGCTAAGGATGTTCGTTCTAATCAGGATGATTTCATCCTCTGCTTCAGCTTCTGGGATTTGAATGAGCTGCCCAGCATACAGCCCCGGGCAGGCAGCCTTTATGTCTTTAGCTCTAGCGAACCTCACAATGAAGAGCAGGAGATGGACTTCCGGCGTTTGCACCACTGGCTCGAGCGCTTCCAATTACGGGCATTCGGCCTCCCTGTAGAAAGGAACGGCGAATGGGAAATACCAGAGGAGGAGAAAGGACTGCATGCTTCGGGGCACGCCTGTGGGTCAGACCTGCTGAGAGTTGCTCGGGAGATTCAACCGGAGATGCTTATACCGGTGCACTCTGAGAAGCCCGAATTCTACGTGGATAATCTGAGTAACAGCGGCATAAATGTCATCTTGCCCACCGAATGTGGAACAGTTGAAATATGACCACTGGAACTAGCGCCAACAAGCTTCCTATGGCCGTCTTCTCGGCCAGAGTAGCGTTGACGGCTAGGCCGCTCATTACAACAGTGGGGAACAACCCAACCCTCACTATTGGCTTCAGACTTGGATGCTCAGTTATGAACTCAGCCATTGGCGGGCTGACCTTGTAGTAAAGCTTCAACAAACCCTTCCCCAACGGGTTGGTGAGCAGGTATTTGTCTCTTAACTCACGCAGAATTCCTATTTCCTCTGCCATTGGGGCGACGTAAACTGCGGTGGTGATGAAGCACCGTGATGCTAGGGGCAGTTCTTAAACATCATAAAGAACATTCACATCTCTCTCCTTAAGTTGAGGTATGTATGTGTTGAGAGAATAAGTGCTTAACGGATTAACTCGAAGGTCAATCCCATCCCCTTCTGAAAGCCCTTCATTCTCCACCAAGGGTTCGATGTCAGTTATTTGATTATCGCGGAGACCAAGGGAGATTTTTATCCCTTCTCTTTCATCCAGCCACGGATCATCCTCCTCAACTTCGCCAATCTTAATCAAACCGGCAAGGGGCGATATGTCGGTAATATTATTGTTATCGAGCCAGACGACTCTCAAATCAGTGAGATCGGACAGAGCGCTTATATCAGTTATCTGGTTACCCGTGAGATTGAGTCCTGTCAGGCTGGTAAGGTTGGCAAGGGGGGATATATTGCTTATCTGGTTCTCACTAAGAGACAGCGTTGTCAGGCTGGTGAGGTCAGCAAGGGGGGATATATTGCTTATCTGGTTATCCTTGAGACCGAGCCCTGTCAGGCTGGTGAGGTCGGCAAGGGGGGATATATTGCTTATCTGGTTCTCACTAAGAGACAGCGTTGTCAGGCTGGTGAGGTCAGCAAGGGGGGATATATTGCTTATCTGGTTATCCTTGAGACCGAGCCCTGTCAGGCTGGTGAGGTTAGCAAGCGAGGATATATCGCTTATCTGGTTCTCACTAAGAGACAGCATTGTCAGGCTGGTGAGGTCGGCAAGGGGGGATATATCGCTTATCTGGTTATGCTCAAGACCCAGCTCTGTCAGGCTGGTAAGGGTAGCAAGCGAGGATATGTGACTTATCTGGTTCCTCGCAAGATTCAGCTGTATCAGACTGGTGAGGTCGGCAAGGGGGGATATGTCGCTTATCTGGTTATGCTCAAGACCGAGCCCTGTCAGGCTGGTGAGGTTAGCAAGGGGGGATATATCGCTTATCTGGTTTTCACTAAGAGACAGTGTTGTCAGGCTGGTGAGGTAAGCAAGGGGGGCTATATCGCTTATCTGGTTCTCCCCAAGAGACAGCAGTGTCAGGCTGGTGAAGTTAGCAAGCGGGAGTGTATTGCTTATCTGGTTCTTCCAAAGGCCCAGCACTGTCAGGTTGATGAGGTTAGCAAGCGGGGATATGTCGCTTATCTGGTTACCCCAAAGCTCGAGCCATGTCAGACTGGTGAGGTTAGCAAGGGGGGATATATCGCTTATCTGGTTATCCGCAAGAATCAGCCATGTCAGGCTGGTGAGGTTAGCAAGCGGGGATATGTCGCTTATCTCGTTCGCCGCAAGAATCAGAACTGCCAGGTTGGTACAATACTCAAGCCCCCGTAGGTCTTGGATTCCCCTAGTAGCAGCATCGAGATCCTGCAACCAGTCAAGCTCCGAGGCATAGATGTCTCCCTCCGGTTTATTCAGGGCTCCCCTGATGGCAGCCTCCAGGCCGGCATCGGGGATTGTGACTACTGGGTCGTGGTTCACACAGCCTAGTGGACCTGCTGCGGCACACAATCCCAGAACCAGCATCAACGTCATCACCACCGAGAAGCATTTCCAGGCTCTTAACTTGGCCATCCCTGCCATCCTGCAGCTAACTTGGTTACGGGCGATACTAATAATCTACAGCCATGCCGGCTCGCTATACCGGCAACTTTGTGTGTGCGAGACTCCGTATGTCCATTCTTAACACCTAACCGGGAATTGGCAACCCCTTTTTTGTGCGGTGAGTTATTGACATTTTGTAGAGTTTAGTTTTCCCAAAACCTCTAGCTTATGGTGCCATTGTATCACGCCCTAGTACTATTATATCACCCCCATAATGTTAAGTCTTTTCCCGAGATTTTCCACAATTTCGTCCGCATTCGGCAAATAGCAAATTATGAGTGATAGGGGCTGGGCGCTGACTCTCATACCTTGGCTGCACGATTCAGTGCTTGGGAAGCAAGGTCAAGTCAAGTGACTGGTTATCCGCAGTTGCACTGCTGCTTGACAAAGTTAGCTGTTATGGAGTAGTCACCGTTCATGGTGATGGTCGTCGTGGCGGCGTTGACATAAGCAATGGTGCCCACATCGCCAGTCCAGTTTTCAAACAGGTAGCCTTCATCAGCCTCGGCCACCAGGTCGACCACCTCATCTGCGGTATAGTTAAACGTGCCTTCTCCAGGCGTGGTGACCGAACTACCCTCCGTGCTGCTGATAGTCAAAGCATACTTGGTTGTAGTTGTGGTGCAAGCAATGTTATTACCTAAAACCATACATAGTAGGACTGTGATTAAAGCGAGTGCAATCGATTTGTGTTTCATTTCCCCTCCTTTGTAATACTTCGGCCCTTCACAGAGTAGAAGTTCAGTTT
>Ga0315549_1002767_pt1 | contig 16278 bp, 13 predicted proteins | sample SalMarSW160200MG_FD_203101 | JGI IMG/M metagenome (GOLD analysis project Ga0315549, IMG submission 203101) | Salt marsh sediment microbial communities from the Plum Island Ecosystem LTER, Massachusetts, United States - Salt Marsh Sediment SW1601-200 ... | reverse complement strand
TTACCTTGATGGCAAGGTACAGAAGATAAGATTGTCTGATTATAGGGGGGAATGGGTTTTAGTTTGCTTCTACCCGGGAGATTTCACCTATGTTTGTGCCACTGAGGTTGCCGGGATAATCAGGAACTACGAGAACTTAAGGCAATTTGGCGGGCGGGGTATAGCTATAAGCGCTGACTCTATTCATTCGCACAAGGTTTGGGCAGAAACCAGCCCAGCCATAACCACTGCCCTAAAAGAAACGGGTAGAAAGTTTCCCCCGATGCCTATGGTTGCTGACCCAACCTTTGAGATAGGCAGGAAGTACGGGGTTGTTGATGAGGAGACGGGTGTTGAAACCAGAGGTAGATTCATCGTAGACCCTGATGGGATAGTAAGAGGTTATGAAGTCTTGAATGCTACTGTAGGCAGGAATCTGGAGGAGACCTTCAGACAGCTACAAGCCTTCAAATTTGTCAGGGACACAAGAAAGGTTACTCCAGCAGGATGGAAACCAGGCGAAGAGGGAATAGAGCCAACGATAGAAAATGCTGGTAGAATTTAGTTAAAAATCAGTCAATGGAGGTGAAAAAATGGACTTCAGTAATCCTTTTGGAACTGTGGTGCCCCGAAAGATGAATGCCAATGAGCTAGCCAGGGCTATAATGCAGGATATAGCTGCCGAGCTGGATGCTGTTGCTCTCTACCAGGCTCATATTGACGCTACCGACGATGAGCGGGCTAAGAAAGTGCTAGCTCACGCTCGGGATGATGAAAAAGAGCATGCCGGGGAATTTCTGGCACTACTGGAGATTCTCGACCCCAAGCAGGCGGAATACATCAAGAAGGGGAAGGTAGAGATTGCTGAATTATTAGAGGGAAAGTAGTCCTATTAGTGGCTCACTGGTCAAAGGCTTTGATTCTTGGGGGTACTAATGTATGTTGGCTTTAAAGCAACTCCCCATCTGAACTGCGAAGCGTAGTAAGCAAAGGGCATCTTAACTGCTAACTTCGGCCAAACTCTTTTTCTAACTGCCCTGAGCTTAAGTGAATCATCGTTGGTCTGCCATGGGGACAGGTATGAGGAATAGCTACCTGCTCCAGCTGCCGTATTAGTTCACGCATTTCGTCATCGGTTAACACCTGCCCGGCCCTCACTGCACTGTGGCAAGCCATAGATATAGCTATACCTTCTGCCCAGTCACTCCCCCCCGATAAGGAGTCCAGTAATTCCCGCAGCATCCCCGCCCAGTCTTTGTTATAAAGTAAAGCTGGCACTGTCCGGACTAGATAGGTCCTGTCACCAAAAGGCTCGATAGAGAAGCCAAATTCAGTCAGATTTTCATAATTTGATTTCAGAACTTCCGCCTGTTTGGGATTAACCTCAAATGTCATCGGCTCAAGCAGTCCCTGAACCTCTATTTCTTGCTGTGACCTCTGGTGCTTAATCTTCTCAAAAAGGACACGTTCATGGGCGGCATGCTGGTCAATAAGATATAATCCATCACCACCCTCAGCTATAATATAGCTGTTAGATAGCTGACCTATTACCCGTAGAATGGGTAGAGATACCGCTGGAGTCTGGGGAGATACTGGTGGCAAGGTGCCAGGACTACTAATCCCGGCTGATGTCCACAATTCTTGCCTTGGCGGTGGGGGAGAAACATAGGCTGTAGCTACCTCCTCAATTTTGGGCACCGGTACTTGCTCAATTAAAGCCCGGCGTACTGTCCTCTGGACGGTGGTAAAAATCATATGTTCATGGTGAAATTTCACCTCAGTCTTGGTCGGATGAATATTAACATCTATCTGCTCCGGTGGTAGTGAAATATTGACAATAGCAATAGGATGTTTCCCTACCATCAAAAGCCCGTGGTAAGCCTCTTCTACTGCCCGAGCCAGCAGACGGCTATTTATCCAGCGGTGGTTAATAAAGGAGCTAAGGTAACCTCTGCCTGAGCGGCTTATCGCCGGTGAGCCGACCATGCCGGCTACTACAGGCGATGAAGCCTCCGCCTGTCTCTCCCAGCCTCCATCCCCACTCTTAATTTCCAGCATGTTCTGGGCTACCTCAACACCATAAACCTCAATTATGCTATCTATTAGCCGACCATTGCCCGGTGTTCGCAGTGCCTGCCTGCCATCAATAAGCAGGGTAAACTTAACCTCGGGAAAGGCGAGGGCATATTGAGTTACCACGTTAGCTATGTGACTGTTTTCCGTAGCCCGCGACTTGAGGAACTTTAGTCTGGCTGGCACCTTGCGGAAGAGATTGTGCACTGTAACCGTAGTCCCTTGAGAGCGCCCGTGACTTTCCTTATTTTCAACCACGCCATCGGTCACAGTAAGGGAAGTGCCTACTGATTCACCAACAGCACCGGTAACAATATCCACCTTGGCTACAGCCGCTATGCTAGGTAACGCCTCACCACGAAAGCCGAGGCTGTTTATTGACTCCAAATCCTCGAGATTGCCTATCTTACTGGTAGCATATCGTTCAAAGGCAAGTTCCACCTCCTCAGATGGAATGCCAACTCCATTATCCGTCACCCGAATCAAGCTTACCCCACCACCCCTCACCTCGATAGCAATCTGGCTGGCACCAGCATCCAGTGAATTCTCCACCAGCTCCTTTACCACCGAGGCTGGTCTCTCTACCACTTCACCAGCGGCAATCCTTGATACTATCTTGGGGTCTAAAACTTTAACTGGCATGCTAAACCTAACCTAAGTGAATTATACACGGTTTCGTGTATGCTGTCAATACTTGGAGGTTACATTAGAATAAAAAAGCCAGCCCTGCTGCCACACTAAACGTAGCGCCACAAGCTGGCTGAGATTTGCTGGAGCGGAAGACGAGATTCGAACTCGCGACCCTCTCCTTGGCAAGGAGATGCTCTACCACTGAGCCACTTCCGCATATCTAGTGCCGGGGGGGAGATTTGAACTCCCACGAGCTTTCGCTCACTAGCCCCTCAAGCTAGCGCGTCTACCAATTCCGCCACCTCGGCTTAATCTGGCAGGAGTGGGAGGATTCGAACCCCCGACCGACGGTTTTGGAGACCGTTGCTCTACCAGACTGAGCTACACTCCTACTTGAATAATCTATTTTATCATAATTTACGGTAAAAGTTATAGCTCTTACAATGTTCGGCAAAAATATAGCACATGAGTCTATATCCGTCAACGCATATTGAATGAATGCTAGACAGGCATTAGCTACCCTGCTTAATAAAATTTAGATTTACTGCCACCCCGACTTATGTTATAATCCTTTGGCGTAAGATATTAAAAATTATATAACTCGTTCTCATCAGGCAACAACAGAGTTTAGTAAGGGAGTACAATTTGGACAAAGAAAGAAAGAAGGAGATTATAACTGAGTTTCAATCTCACCAAAAAGACACGGGCTCGACTGAGCTTCAGGTAGCTTTGCTCACCGAGCGGATAAACCAATTGACCACGCACATGAGGGATAATCGACACGATTACCACACACAACGCGGTTTACTTAAACTTGTCGGGCAAAGGAGGAGGCTGCTGGCTTACCTAAGCAGAGAGGATACAGCCCGGTATCATAGCCTGATTAAACGGCTCGGCTTACGCAAGTAAGGTCTTCAAAGGAGAAATTATTGATAACGTATCACTCTTTCAATTGTGAAATTGGGGGTAGAACCCTCACCATAGACACCGGAAAGCTCGCCGGGCAGGCAAACGGCGCGGTAACTGTTCGCTACGGAGATAGTGTGGTTCTGGTTACAGCTTGCCTTAGCCCTGAACCACGGGAGGGTGTAGATTTTCTGCCTCTAACCGTTGATTATGAAGAGAGGCTATACGCTGCTGGTAAAATCCCGGGTGGCTTTATCAGAAGAGAGGGGCGTCCCAGTCAAGAGGCAACCTTAGCTAGTCGACTTACCGACCGCCCGCTGCGTCCGCTTCTTCCCAAGGGGTGGCGTAATGATATTCAACTTATAATTACCGTCCTTTCTGCCGACCTGGAAAATGACCCTGACATCCTGTCTGTTATCGGCAGCTCGGCTGTTCTATTAATGTCAGAGGTGCCATTTGACGGTCCAGTGAGCGCTGTCCACATTGGCTATATCAACGATGAGCTAATACTGAATCCAACATTAGCCCAACTGGAGGATAGCCTGCTTGACCTGGTTGTGGCTAGCACCAAGCAGGCAGTAGTAATGGTAGAGGCAGGAGCCCAAGAGGCTTCAGAAGATGTTGTTACTCAGGCAATTAAATTTGGGCACGAGGCAAACCAGGATATCATTAAGCTCCAAGAGGAGCTTCAACAGGCTTATGGTAAACCTAAGATAGAAGCGCCTACCAGTGAGGCGAACCCTGAGATACTGTCAGCAATCTCACCAATTATTGATGGTAAGCTTGCCCAAGCCCTAAGCCACCAAGAAAAGCCGCAACGAGAGCAAGCACTCGATGACCTACGGAAAGAACTTATTGAGCGTTTAGGAGACTCATTCCCTGAAGAAGGGATACTCTCTGCTTTCGAGTCAAAGGTTAGGGATGAAATAAGAAACAATATCCTTGACAAAGCCCAGCGTGTCAGTGGGCGTGGCCTGACCGAAGTCCGACCGCTCGGCTGCGAGGTAGGACTCCTGCCCCGCACCCATGGTTCAGCTCTATTTACCAGAGGGCAAACACAAGTGCTGACGATTGCTACCCTGGGCTCTACCAGGAAGGAACAACAACTTGATGGATTAGGCATAGAGGAAACCAAACGCTTCATCCACCACTACAATTTCCCCCCCTTCTCTACTGGTGAGGTAAAACGTGTAGGCTCGCCCGGTCGCCGAGAGATTGGGCACGGTGCCCTGGCTGAGCGAGCTCTCATACCGGTTCTACCTAAGGATGAAGATTTCCCGTATACCATTCGCCTCGTCTCAGAGGTTCTCAGTTCTAGTGGCAGCACATCTATGGCCAGTGTTTGTGCCAGCAGCCTATGCCTGATGGATGCTGGGATACCGATAAAGAGGGCAGTAGCCGGGGCAGCTATGGGATTGGTCACTGGCGATAAAGGAGAATGTTCTATTTTAACTGATATTGAAGGCATTGAGGATGCTTACGGTGATATGGACTTTAAGGTAGCTGGTACTAGTGAAGGTATCACCGCACTACAAATGGATACCAAGCTTAAAGGTGTAAGCCTGGAAATCCTGGAAAAGGCGCTATATCAAGCTAGAGAGGCACGCCTGTTTATCCTGGATACAATGAATCAAACTATCAACTCTAGTCGACCTGAGGTCAGCCATTATGCGCCACGGGTGTATAAAATAATGATTGACCCTGACAAGATTGGTGCTGTAATCGGCACCGGAGGTAAAACCATCAGGTCAATCATTGATGAAACTAAAACAACTATTGATATTGGAAATGATGGCACAGTCCTTATCGGCTCCACTGACTTGGAAGCTGCCCAAAAAGCTATTCAAATCATTGAGAGTCTAACTAGAGAGGCGGAAATTGGCGGCATCTATACCGGGAAAGTGACCCGTATATTAAACTTTGGAGCTATGGTAGAAATTCTCCCCGGCAAAGAAGGATTAGTCCACATCAGCGAGTTAGCTGACTATCGGGTAGCTAGTGTCGAGGATATAGTTAAGGTGGGTGATGAGGTTACGGTCAAGGTAATCAATATTGATAACCTTGGTCGAATAAACCTGTCACGGCGGGCTGTGTCTGAAAAGCCTTCTCAGGTGCCAGAAGCCAGGGAGAAGGATTCTTTATCTAAAGACTACCCCTTTAAAAGCCAGCGTGGGGCTTATACCTCACCGCATTCCCGCTTACCCCGGGACAAGCAGCGTAATCAAGATAGAAGCTCACCAAAACCCCGCTTTACTAAAAGGATTTAAGCCATGAAGCCGATAAAGGTTGTGGTCCAAGGGGCATCAGGCAAAATGGGGCGGGTGATAGTCAATGCTCTGTGCCTTGAACCTGAGACACAAATAGTAGGTGCCATAGAACTGAAGGTTGCCGAGGATTACTTACCTTTACCTGATGGCTCGGGTAAAGTGCCCTTTTCTTCCGACTTAGGCTATATCCTCACTACCTGCCAGCCTGATGTGCTGGTAGATTTCACAATTGCCCAAGCTATCATGCCCGCAGTGCGTATAGCCACTAAACAGGGTGTTAATCTGGTGATAGGAACCACGGGGTTAACCGCTGATGAACTTAGCGAGATCGACCGATTAGCCACAGCCAACCAGGTGGGAGCAGTGGTAGCGCCTAACTTTGCTCTGGGAGCAATTCTAATGATACACCTCGCCAAGATAGCTGCTAAATACCTTGACTATGCCGAAATTATAGAACTGCACCATAACCAGAAAGCTGATGCCCCATCGGGAACTGCTCTAGCTACAGCCAGAGCAATGGCAGCAGCCAAAGGTAAACCGTTCTATCGCACCCCGGAACAAAAGAAGCCCTCAAATAGCCGGGGAGAGCAGGTTGAAGGCGTTACTATTCATAGCGTGCGTCTACCTGGTCTCCTGGCACACCAACAGGTTGTCTTAGGTGGACCGGGGCAAACACTGAGCATACGACATGATACCATTAGCCGAGAGTGTTATATACCGGGTCTCATACTAGCCATCAAGGGGGTAACTAAACATAAAGGGCTGGTCTACGGTTTAGACACTCTGCTCGGTTTATAGGAGAGGGTAATGAAGGGGTATAAAGTAGCTATTGTTGGTGCTACCGGGCTGGTAGGGCAGGAGTTCATCAAGGTATTGGGGCAACGTAACTTCCCTATATCATCCATTCACCTTTTAGCCTCAGACCGTTCAGCAGGTAAGAAACTATTTGTCAATCACCAGGAGATTGAAGTCAAGGAGACCACTCCCGAGTCCTTTGAGGGGATAGATATTGCCCTCTTCTCGGCTGGTGCTGAGATTAGCCGTTACTTCTCACCTATAGCTACCCAGTCAGGAGCCGCCGTTGTTGATAATAGCTCCGCTTTTAGAATGGTGTCCACCGTTCCCCTAGTAGTGCCTGAGGTCAACCCTGAAGACATCAAATGGCATAAGGGGATTATAGCTAACCCGAATTGTTCCACTATTCAGCTGGTAGTAGCTTTATACCCGCTACACAAGGTTAACCCCATCAAGCGTATTGTCGTTGATACCTATCAGGCAGTGTCGGGTACCGGTTCAGCAGCCGTAGACGAGCTAACAACCCAAACCAAACAAGTATTAGATGGGCAGAGTACTACCCCCCATGTTTACCCTCACCAAATAGCGTTTAACGTGTTGCCGGAAATAGACGTTTTTCTGGACAATGACTATACTAAAGAAGAATGGAAGCTGGTGGAAGAAACGAGAAAGATAATGCATGCCGATGATATAGCTATTTCGGCGACTTGTGTGCGAGTCCCGGTATTAATTGGACATAGTGAGGCGGTCAATGTGGAATTCTACCAGCCCATGTCTCCCGATGAGGCACGACGTATCCTCGCCCAGGCTCCGGGGGTCAAAGTCTTGGACGAACCAGGAGTTAGCCTTTATCCTCAGCCATGGTCGGCAGCCGGTAGCGATGAGGTTTTCGTTGGCAGGATTCGTCGAGATACCTCTCATCCCTGCGGTTTAGTTATGTGGATTGTTGCCGACAATCTGCGTAAAGGAGCTGCCCTAAACACAGTCCAGATCGCTGAGGAGATGGTCAATAGGGAATGGGTACACCCCGGGAGGTTAAAAAAATGAAAAAACTAGGCCGGTTGCTGACAGCGATGGTAACCCCCTTTAATGACGAAGGGATGGTTAACTATGAGCAGGCCAAGAAGTTAGCCTTAGCCTTACTCAACTCAGGGAGTGAAGGCCTGGTGGTTGTGGGCACAACTGGAGAATCACCCACTCTTATTCGGGAGGAGGAACTGCGCCTTTTTGCTGAGGTGAAATCGGCAGTAGGCAAACAAGGGACAGTAATTGCTGGCACCGGTAGTAATAGCACGGCTGAGGCGGTAGAAGCAACTAAACAGGCAGAGAAAATTGGAGTTGATGCTTGTCTGTTAGTTGTTCCTTACTATAACAAACCGACTCAAGAGGGCTTATATCAGCACTTTAAGACTATCGCTCAGGTCACCAATCTACCCTGTATCCTGTATAATGTGCCGTCACGCACCGTTACTAGCCTTTCAGCAGACACGATTATCAGATTGAGCCACGTAGATAACATTATCGGAGTAAAAGAAGCCAGCGGTAATCTAGGTCAAATCTCCCAGATAATCAGTAATACCAGGGAGGATTTTCTTGTCTGGAGTGGCAATGATAGTGATACACTGCATATACTAGCCCTGGGTGGCTATGGGGTAATTAGCGTTGCCTCCCACCTGGTTGGTAATCAAATCAAGGGAATGATTGATAGCATTATTAATAATAAAATGGATGAAGCCGCCAGCATACACCGCCGCTTAATGCCCCTAATTAATGCCCTGTTCGTTGTCTCCAACCCCATTCCAGTTAAATACGCCCTTAACCACATAGGTTTCTATGTAGGCAAGCCGCGCCTGCCCCTTACTGAGCCAGATGAAAAATCAGCCGCCTTAATCAGAGACACCCTGAAAAACTATAAGATTGACCTGCCGCTAAGCACTAAGTGATGCTATAGGATAGGTATCTTGTGGATAGTTTGCTCTCGTGCTGCTCCCACTGAGATGAGGTTGATCGGGCAGGAGATGAATTCTTCCAGTCTAGCTAGATATTGGCGAGCCTCAAGCGGCAACTGCTCGTATTGCCGGATATGGCTAGTGGGGACTTGCCACCCTGGTAGCTCCTCATAGATGGGCTGACACTTTTCTAAAGTAGCTACATTGCCCGGGAAATAATCAATAGTGCGCCCATTCAGCTTATAGCCAACACATATTTGAAAGCGAGGAAGGATATCAAGAACGTCAAGGCGGGTAATTGCCGCCCCGGTAAAGCCATTAACCCGGGTGCTAAAACGAGCCGCCACGGCGTCAAACCAGCCACAACGGCGAGGTCTTCCGGTAGTAGTGCCATACTCATGAGCCTGTTCCCGAATCAAGCTACCAGTTTCATCCTTCAGCTCAGTGGGCATCGGACCAGCACCAACCCTGGTGCAGTAAGCCTTAAATACGCCCAGAATACGATCAATCTTGGTCGGGCCCAGACCGGCACCCAAACAGCCTCCTCCTGCCAGCGGTGAAGAAGAGGTGGTATAGGGATAAGTGCCAAAATCAGGGTCAAGTAAAGCCCCCTGGGCTCCCTCTAATAGAATCAGCTCCTCCCGGTTCAATGCTTCCTCTACCATCATAGATGTCTCTCTAATACAAGGAGCCAGGCGTTCCCCATACTGGCAATACTGGGTATATACTTCATCCAGTGATAGCGGGCTAACTCCATAAATCTTGGTCAAAATAGTGTTCTTGTAATCGAGAATAAGACGGAGTCGCTCCAGTAGTGCTTCTTTATCTGAAAGGTCACCAACTCTAATGCCTAACCTAGCTGCTTTGTCGCTAAAGGCGGGACCTATGCCCTTGCCGGTTGTGCCTAAAGCCTTACCACCTCGTGATTTCTCTTCCAAACCGTCAAGCAGGATATGATAGGGCATAATAAGGTGAGCCCGATCACTGATAAATAGCCCGGTGGTATCCACCCCACACTGGTTAAGCTGGTCTATCTCATCAATTAACACTGGGGGGTTAATCACCACCCCATTACCAATAATACAAATAGCCTGGGGAGAAAAAATGCCAGAAGGAACTAGGTGAAGCTTAAACTCACCACGGGGGTTAACTACAGTGTGCCCAGCATTATTACCGCCAGAAAAACGGACTACCATCTTTGCTTCTTGGGCAAGTAGCTCAACTACCTTACCCTTTCCCTCATCCCCCCACTGGGCTCCAATAACAGCGATGACTGGCATTATCTCCTCCTGTAAAAGCTACCTAATCCTTGTTTGTTGCCACACATAAACTAACCTCTGCCCCACGGTGAAAAAGCTAAATACCACAATAATAGCTAGGGCAATAACTAAAGCATTGGGTATCTGGCTTAACAACAGCCCTAGTGCCAGGACAACGACCCTCTCCGCTCGAGTGAACAGTCCCACCTGGCATTCCAGACCTTGTGCTTCCGCTCTGGCTCTAGTATAGCTCACTAACAGTGAACCGAGCAAGGTAAGGCAGACAACTAAAATTGACCATTCCTTGGGAACCAAAGTAAATAGGAGTGACTGTTCTTTAGTAAGCAGGAACATTACTAGAATGCCAAGTAGCAGCACTGCCTCAGATAAGCGGTCAAGCGTGGCGTCAAGAACAGCGCCAAAACGGGTGGTCTGTTTCGTATGACGGGCCAGTGCCCCATCAAGAATGTCAAAGAAACCGGCAATAAGTACTACAAAGCCGGCAGCAAAAGGGTGTCCGATAATAATGAGTACCGTAGCGCCGATAGCTAATAAAAAACCGAACCAGGTTATGGTATTAGGCGTTATAGATGTCTTAGCTAAAAGCAGCACTACTGGTCGGGTGAGGCGATAAGCTAGGGTCTTACGACCTCCGAATAACTTTGCCATTGACTATTGCTTTTTGCTCAAACTGAGGTAGCCTCAAATTCTGAAAATTGTTTCTTCCATGGAGGCTGGCTAAGTATCTTCATATAATAATTCAATACCATTTGGGCAATATGCTCCCAGCTATAATCTTGCGCTTTAATCCTTCCCCTGTCTCCCATCTGCTGTCGAAGTAATTCGTCACGCAGAAGAGAAATGAGAGCCTGAGCTAGACTGTCACTGTCTTTTGGTGGCACTAATAGCCCTTCAACACCATGAGTTACTACACTGGCATAACCATCTATATTGGAGGCAACAATTGACGTACCGACAGCCATAGCCTCAAGCAAAACAATACCAAAACTTTCCATACCGGTGGCTGGGGCACAATAAATATCGGCTGTCTTATAATATCGGGGTAATTCATCATGAGAAACGTAGCCAACAAAAACAACGTCCTTCAGCGCATCGTCCTTGACCTGTTTCTCATACTTTTTACGCAGCTTGGTACCAGGACCTACTATAATAAGTCGTGAGTCAGGAATCTCTTTCTTAACCTGTTTATAGGCTTCAAGCAGGTATTTCAAACCCTTTCGTTTTTCCATACGACCAACAAACAGGATATTCAGTTTTCTATCACAGAACTCATCAATTGGAGCTACATAAGGTGAAAATCGCTCTAAATCTATGCCGTTAGGGATAATATTATAGTACCCAGAGAGATGTTTGTTAGCAAACTCCATCGCTGGTTTAGATACTGCAATTTTCCCGTGAAGCTTATAGACCCGCCTCTTCAACCATATTGTGCTAATTGGTCTCCAAAAGTTATATCCAATGGAAGTGCGTCTAATATGAGGATTAAAGCCATGGAAGGTCCCAACATTAGCGGTATGTGAAAACCGGAGTACCCCGGTAGATAACATGGGCATGAAAGGTTCATGAATGTTGATAATGTCAAAATTTTCTTCAGCCAGCATCGTTTTTATCTTGGAAGCTAGCCCAAGTGATATGGTAATACGAATGACCGTATCCGCAGTTCGAATGGGGAGAGGCTTACCTATACGTATGAACCTGTCACCAAAATCGGGGACTACTCTGGACGCAGGAGCAATAACCCTTACCTCATGACCCATTTTGGTAAACTGGCGCTCCAGTGCTGAGACATGATTATTAACGCCACCAGGGTAGGCAAAATCATACGGAGAAACTAATGCTATTTTCATAGGTAGCTGCCTAAAACATCACCACTAGTTTAATCAGGTTATTGCTCGGAAGAAGCAGGCTTTTCTGCAACCTGCTTACTACTAACAATAAACTCCTCCGTCATCCGGCGGGCTTCGTCATCGGTATATTGAATAGGCGGTGATTTCATAAAGTAAGCAGACGGAGCCACCAGTACCCCCTTCATTCCCTGGTCTAAGGCAAGTTTACAACACCTGACAGCATCAATAACCACACCGGCTGAGTTAGGGCTATCCCACACCTCAAGTTTCAGCTCCAGGTTCAGAGGAACATCACCAAAGGTTCGTCCTTCCATCTTAATATGGCAAAACTTGCGATCAGTCAACCAGGGCACGTAATCACTGGGACCTACATGAATGTCATCTGGGCTAAGCTCGTAATCCAGTTGAGAGGTGACGGAGGTAGTTTTAGATATCTTCTTGGACTCAAGGCGTTCCCGCTCCAACATATTAAGGAAGTCAGTGTTACCACCAAAGTTCAATTGGTAGGTTCGCTCCAGCTTAACGCCGCGGTCTCTAAATAGCCTGGTAAGCACCCGATGAACAATAGTTGCCCCCACCTGAGATTTTATATCATCTCCGATAACTGGAAGCCCCCTTTCAGTGAAGCGCTCCTGCCAATACTTCTCTCGGGCAATAAAAACCGGGATACAGTTGATAAAACCACAACCAGCCACCAGCACCTGCTCAATATACCACTTAGTTGCCTCTTCACTACCCACGGGCAGATAGTTAATCACTACATCGGTCTGGGTTTCCTTAAGGACTTTAGCTATATCAGCCGTCGGTCCCGGTGCCTTCTCTATTATTTGAGATAGATACTTGCCCAAACCATCGTGGGTCATACCCCGCTGAATTTTAACCCCTGTAGCCGGCACCTCACAAAATTTGAAGGTATTATTGGGCGGGGTAAAGATAGCCTGGGCTATGTCCTTGCCAACCTTGTTTTTATCAACATCAAAGGCGGCGACAAAATTGATATCACTTATATGGTATCCCCCCAGATTAACATGCATAAGTCCAGGCACGAATTCAGCCTCCGCTGCCTTCTTATAGTAGTAAACGCCCTGAACCAGTGACGAGGCACAATTACCTACCCCTATTATGGCTACATTTATTTTGTCCATGGTTTAATCACCCTCCTTTCTATCAATCTGAAGCCACTACTTAAACAGCCTCTCCACAGAACCCTCCCGCCTCTCAATATGACTTTTATCACTCGAAGTATGCCCTTTTTCTTGACAGCCTGAGTTTGGCGAAGTGAAAAAACAGGCGAGGTTACCCCGCCGCCTTCGGGAATATAATGGTCAGTATTTCATCGGTGTTGGATAAATCTTCTAAAATATAATCAGGATCCCACTTCAACAAGTCTTCCTTTGAATAAATCCTGGTTGTTACTCCGATTATTTTTACGCCTGCTTCCTTAGCAGCATTAATATCCCGTGGGGTATCTCCAAATAGAAAGATATTGTTGTCGGGTTTAAAATTAAATTTCTTTTCTGCTCTTTTTATTGCCAGTCTTATCAGATTTGCTCTATGGATATCATCGCTTCCAAAACCGCCAACCTTAAAATAATCATTTAATCCTAATTTCCTCATTTTTCCTCTGGCTATTTCTTCAAGATTCCCTGTTGCTAGTCCCATAAGAACGTCTCTCTCACTTAACTCCCTTAATAACTTCCTTGCTCCTCTTAGGGGCTTAAAACTACTTCCCTTAATCAACTTCTGAAATGATTTAACCATTACATCCATACACTCGCCAATCTTCGGTTTAATCTCGCTCTCGGCTAAACCATTTTTCTTAAGGACTTTAATAATTACTTCTTGGTCAGTCATTCCGAGATGATTAATGATACTAACATTAGTGTTAACACCATAAACTGTCCTAAATGCATCTGAAAATGCTTCTTCGTGTTCGACTGTGCCTGTTATCAATGTTCCATCAATATCAAATAGAACTAATTTCTGATAGACCCCCGTCTCTCTAGGGGTAGCTAATAAATTTGAAAGGAACGTCTGCTTATTCATTTTTTGCCCTCCCTAGCCATACAACACATTCCCTATGCCTAGATTCCCTATACCTTAAACTATTAACATCTATCTCTACTGTAAAGCTGCGCATTCGTAAATAATCAATAAGCCCAGCTAGAAACCTTCCTTCGTATCTTCGTGTCGCACCTGCCTGGTCCTTACCACCCCTTTGCTCCTCCACTCTCTGCTGTGGACACCTCTAACTCGAAGCTTTTAGTTGCAGTATACTGCTTTATATATTTACTTCAAGACTCCAATGACCACGGCCTAAAGTTCCCATTGGGGCCGAAAGATACGACGCACAGGGTACTTCTGTCTTAAAGGCTGGTGATGATGTAAAGGGGTAATGTGATATACGGTAAGGGGTTACAGTGGCATGGATGATGGGCATCACTGCGCCAAAAAATGGGCGAAGGAAGCTTCACCACTAAGAAAGCAGTGGAATTGTATGTTGTCGGAACTGTCCCGATTGTGCCCGCAACCTCATTTTCGACAAAGAGTGGGCACATGCGGGCGCCTCAGAGGTGATTACCGACATGATCAAGCTTAAGCAGGTAGAAGGGAGGCTGCAACACCTCAACCTACTTCTTCGTGCTATTTGCAATGTCAACCAAGTCAATATCAGGGAAAAGAACCGTGGTAGACTGCTTAAAGGTGTCTGCTAGGGCCTCATCGAGAATCGTGATTACCATAATGCTTGGATTGCGATACTAGACCACTCTGGGACATTCGTGGCGACCGCCGAAGCCGGTTTGGGCAAAGAAAATATTTACTTATACCTATCTACCTAACTCCTATCGTTTCTTTGATTTTATACTGCCTGAAACTCCATTCTGGCTATGATGTCATTCTGAAGCTCGAGACTCAGTTCAACAAAGTAAGCGCTATATGTTGCCACCCTTACCAGTAGGTCCCTGTATTTTTCAGGATGTCTTTGAGCATCTCTTAACGTATCAGTGCTTACAATGTTAAATTGCACAAGAGCCCCCCCGGTTTCACAGAATACCCTGATAAGGGAAGCAAATTTTCTTATTTTCGACTCATCTTTCAATACATCTGGGTTGAACAAAAAGCCAATTCGTTACCTTGAGAAGTAACAAAAGGCTGATTTCCCAATCTTAGACCATTGTGGCAAACCGAGAACTTATAAGTCCTATCGGTTTAGTATCCAGACCTGCGCGTTCAGATTGTCTGCAATACTAGCCCAGAATACCACAAAAGCTATTGTTATCCCTTTCTTGTCCTCAGACTAACATTATAACTGGACTAGTTTTTGAGGGAGCAGGTCACCTCAAAGAATTCTTGACAAAATGGCATGGGATGATAAAATACCTTGATAAGCATTAAATGCAACTGGGTATAAAAGCTACAAATGCTGCTTGGATAGACATATTGCATTGAAGATCACTATTAACAATAATGTAGATGGCGGGTATGCACTCTAGATGATGATTATACCATTACCCACAGACATCCAAAGGGCTGGCCAATACGGTGCATAGAGGAGGGGCAGCCCTTTATTATGTTACCCAGGACTTAAAAACTGAGGGAGGTTAAAAAATGGCAGAAAAGGAGAAAATTAGAAAGGAAGCCGAAGAAGAAAAAACATTCATAAAAACACTTGGTCTTTGCTCAGAAACGGGCATGGGGGGGAATGTCTCAGCGGTCGATGTTAAGAATGGTAGAATAATTAGAATCAGACCATTACGTTATGATTGGAAGTATAAGCCTGAGGAATTTGGTACCTGGAAGATAGAGGCGCGCGGAAAGGTTTTTCAACCATTAATGAAGACAACGCTACCGCCTCACAGTGTAGGTTACAAAAAGCGCGTTTACTCGCCCAACAGGATTCTTTATCCGTTAAAGAGAGTCGATTGGGACCCTGATGGCGACAGGCATCCAGAGAACCGGGGGGAGAGTAAGTACGTAAGAATCTCATGGGATGAGGCTCTGGACATAATAGCCAGCGAGATAAACAGAATAAAGGAAAAATACGGGACACATGGCATACTTGTCCAGGCAGATGGACATGGGGAGACAAAAATCGTGCATCCTGCCCATGCGTGTAATACCCTGCTTCTTAAACATATGGGAGGTTACACCCTGCAAGCCAGAAATCCGGATAGTTGGGAAGGAACGTATTGGGGAGCAAAGCACGCATGGGGATTTGATCCTGTAGGTAACCAGGCTCAGACGAATGTGCTTCCCGATATTGCCGAGAACACCGAGCTAATGCTGTGTTGGGGTTGTGACCCGGAAACCACACCTTGGCTCTTTGGCGGGCAGACAGCGAGCCGATTAGCTTACTGGTTCACTGAGCTTGGGATAAAGCAAATATATATCTGTCCCGACTTGAACTACGGAGCTGCGGTTCATGCTGATAAATGGATACCAATACTGCCCAACACGGATGCAGCGATGCGTCTGGCCATAGCTTATGTTTGGATGACCGAGGGAACATATGATAAAGAATACGTGGCCACCCATACCTTTGGGTTCGATA
>Ga0315549_1002766_pt1 | contig 16279 bp, 20 predicted proteins | sample SalMarSW160200MG_FD_203101 | JGI IMG/M metagenome (GOLD analysis project Ga0315549, IMG submission 203101) | Salt marsh sediment microbial communities from the Plum Island Ecosystem LTER, Massachusetts, United States - Salt Marsh Sediment SW1601-200 ... | reverse complement strand
TTGATAGGACTTGATATTTCCAGCGAGATGGTTACTCAATTTAAAGTAAGGTGCGCAAGTTTTACTAATGCTAAAATAATTAATCAAAGAATCGATGAACCTTTGCCTTACGAAAATGAGTTTGATAAGGTTTTTATCTCTTTTGTATTGCACGGATTTCCACAGGCTGTTAGAAGAAAAATCATCAAAAATGCCTTTAAAGTATTAAAAAAGCAGGGGGAGTTTTTTATCCTGGATTACAATGAATTTTCTGTAAAAGAAATGCCCCTTTATTTAAAAATTCCTTTCAAGTTCATAGAATGTCCTTATGCATTTGATTTTGTGGAAAAAAATTGGCAAAAAATATTAGCTGAAGAAGGATTCAACTATTTTGAGAAACATCTGTTTTTTCATGGTTATGTAAGATTACTCAAGAGGGTAAAAATGTCGTGATGAATAGTCGAAACAGAAAGGAAGAAAAAGGAGCAAAAGGAACCGTAAGCTTTAAGTTTAAGCAGATCGGAATTATTCATACCCCATATAGTAATAATGATAATGTCCCTTATCAGCCAGTAGAGAAGGAAGGCGATTTCCGTATAGTAGTTGAGCCCCAATATACTGATGGGCTCTATAAACTCGCCAAATTTCGCTATATCTATGTTATTTATTATATTCATCGTGTAAAGCGAGAATTGTCAATGATTGTATCTCCTTCCTGGACTGGTGGCACAGATGTAGGTGTATTTGCAAGCAGGTCACCCGTTCGACCGAATTGTATTGGGATTAGCATTGTCCGTATAAAACGTATCATAAAAAACACGATCTTCACATCGGGCTTAGATGTGTTTGACGAAACTCCACTGCTTGATATAAAGCCTTATATAAAGGATCTAGATTCGAAAGGTGATGCGAATTATGGGTGGATCAAAGACTTGGATAATTATAAGCATTTACTTCTTCATATCAAGGGGATACCTCATGATTATTAATAAAATATAAACGGATGTAATTTCATATAACAAAAAATATTTTAATGAATTATAATAATTAATGGGAGAAACTATAAAAATAAAATTAGCATGTGGAACAGACAATGAAACAGAATTTACCAATGGGCATTTTGGATCATTAAAATATTTCTTGATCTATGATTTTGACTTACAAACTAAGGATTTAAGATTTTTAAAGAGAATGGAAAATTCTACTCAGGAAGAAGAAGAACATGGTGATATTAAAAAAGCAAAAAGCGTTTCTGAATTATTAAAAAGCGTTTTTGTTTTAGTAGCATTTAGATATGGGCCAAATATTATAAGAATAAAAAAGAGGTTTGTACCCATTATTTCAAGAGAAAAAAATATTGAGAAAACACTATACAAAATTAAATTTCTTAGTAATAAAATTAAATCTGAAATAGAAAAAGAAAAAGGGATCGATAAAGAGATAATATATATTAAAAAAGAGGAATAAATAAAATGGTAAAGATTGATAAGGATAGATGTGTTGGTTGTGGAATTTGTGTGAATATTTGTCCTCAAGGATTTGAAATGGTAAATAGAAAAGCAAAAATAAAGGACGAGAATGCTAATTGTATTATTGAGACAGCAAACAGTTGTCCTGGGGGCGCGATTATTCTTGAAGAAAATAAAAATCAAGAAGAATCGAGTACAAGACAAACATTTAGGTCTGGGTTTATTAATGCTATAGGAAGTAGCTTTGAAAGAGGCAGGATTTTTAGAACAGGTAGACCCATTAACCCTGGCCATAGAGGTAATAAAGGAAGAGGTAGGAGAAGACACTTAAAATAATTAAAAATAAATATCTTTTATGTAAAATATTTTTAGTTGATGAATAAAATTTTAATAATGTATTACATAACGAAAAGGTTGATTTTATTGTTGTTTAATTTACCTACTAGTAAATCTATCACCATAATATCAACCTTTTCTTTCTAAGTCTCTTCTGAATATTTTAGATTTTCTGTATTACTTTCCTCTTTGATAAGCCATCTTAGCTTTTCAAGCTTTTGCTTCCCTACATATTTAAAAACTTTAACACCAAAAACCCGCCAAAAGCCTGTAGTTAGTTTAGTTGTGTATAAATCTACTGACGAAGATAGCTTCATCAAAGATTGTGGATTTTCAAGGTTACTAATAAGTCCTGAATTGATTCTTGGTTGCTCATATTTATCATTTAAAAATAAATAGCTTAAATATCAATTAGAATAAGCTAATCTGCTTACCAGAGTAAGTTTTATTAATGGGATAAGAAAAATCAACAGCTAATGTCCTCAAATTATTCCATTTGTCAGTAAATTTAAGATAACTGTTCTTCATACCAAAATCATATAATTTGCGTGTGATTTGTACATCCATTTCGCAATATGTCCTAAGCTTTCTCAAACTCTCCTTATCTCCACTTCTCCAGTAGCGAACTGCATTGGTTCCTGTATCAATTTTTGTTTCCCCTAGAGTACTACGCGCAAGGTTATCAAGACTAAGCCTTCTTCCTAATGATTTACGTACCTTTTCCATAATATCAAAATGACTAAGCTTCGCTAAACAAAATAATGCATAAGGTTGAAGAGCTGGGACGTCAAACTTTAACGAGTTAAACCCAATAATCCTGTCAGCGTCTTTAAATATCTTCCACATATCAGTAAACTCATGTTCCCAGAAACTACACATTTCACCTTGAATCTCTTTTTGGTTACTATCTAATTCTCGTTTGTATACTGACACTACAGAAACACCAAGATCGCCAGGGTCCCTGGTATTAATATCACTGAATAACTTTTTTGTTTCAACATCAAAAAATACTTCAATCATTACAAAATTAGCCTCTCCCAATTATTAAACCTAAATTCTTTACTTGCTACTTTCTGGTCTATATTTCTCAACTTTTATCGAATAATAGATAAAAGTGGACTTCTTACAAAAACCTTCAGGTAAGATTTTTTAGAGTTCACATATAGAGTTTTGATGGTACAATACGCCCTTCGATAATGATTGGCTCTTCCTCGCCCAAAAAACCAGTTATAATTAAGTCGATTGCTTCATCTTCTGTCAATCCTCTGCTTCTCAAATAATTCAGTGCTTCCTCTGAAATTTTACCTACTGATGCTTCGTGAGTGAGTGAGGCGTCTTTATTCCTGTTTATGAGCTCAGGTATTGCCTGGATACTTGAATTTTCGGATAATAATAGACCCATACAATCAACATGTCCTGTCCCAGAAGCATTTGCAACCATCTGGCTACGAGCGACGATTTTAGATTTTTTATCACCTATCATTCGCACTCTTGATATGCCATTGGATTCTCTCCCATTTAAAAAAGTAGAGTCATACATATCAACTTCACCATTCTTAGCTAAAATAGTTATTATTAAATTCGAGGAAGAGTTTTCCTTTAAATAGGTATTATTCTCTGTTTTTAGTTTCATCGGAATCTCAAGACATTTATAGGTGTGAGATAATTTTGCCCCTTTCCCCAGAAAGAATTCTAAACTTGATTCAACCCAATCTCTTTTTCCCCAGCTGTGGAAATGCTTCATTTTTAATACAGAATTCTCCCTTAAAATAATTTTTGAATATCCTATATGGTTTCCTTCCAGATTTTTTTTACTTGCGTTACAAATACTTTGTATCTTAACTTCCACATTTTTTTCTATCACCACTAAATTTTCTGGTTTCTGAATAACTTTTGGTGATGAGATGGTGATGCGGGTAATTAGGGGATAGCCTATTGATTTCTTCACCCAGATAAAATATCCTTCTTTCGGTTCCTGTTTAAAATAATCCCTGGTCCATCTAAGCTTTTTGTAGGCTTCTGGACTTGAAAGTATTACAGCCCCTTCCCTCTCGAAGATTTTATTGACATTATAATCAATCTGATAATAGTTTATGCTCTTTACATTCTTTACATTTTTCATATCCATATTTCCTAATAGTTTCCCACATATCTTTCCAATCTTTCGAAGAACATATAAGTTCTCCATTTATTATAACATGAGCAAAATCTGGCTTAAGAAAATGGAGGATGCTACCCCTATGTGTGATCAAAAGTATAGAGACCTTATTGTGAAGGAACTTATCCTTTATGATTGATGCTAACTTCTTAAGCATTTCAACGTCCAATCCAGAATCCAATTCATCAAAGATGACTAAACTTGGACTTAAACTTATTATTTGTATTATCTCTGATAATTTTCTCTCACCACCAGAAAAACCAACATTTATCTCTCTACTTAAGAGATCTGATTTTATGGGAAATTCCTTAATATTAATCACTTGTTTGGAAATTTTCTCCAAGAGTTTTGATAATTTTATCCCTTTTATAATAGGAGGATGTTGAAAGGCTAACGCTATCCCCAATTTTGCCCTTTCTTCTATCGATAGACTTTCTATATTTTTTCCTTTAAAGTTTATTCTCCCCCCCATAATCTGGTAATCTGGAAATCCCATCATTGTATAAACTAAGGTGGATTTACCTGAAGCATTTGGACCTAGTAAGGCATGAATTTCTGCTTTTTTAATTTCTAAGTTAATGTTCCTGAGAATATTCTTATCGCCAACTCTTACCGACAAATTTTTTATTTTAAGCATTGTATTTGCCCTTTTAGTCATTTTTTAATCCCCTTTTTAAATTATCTTTGAAAATATCCTCCAAGCTAATCCGGCAACTAACAAACCGTAAATTATCGATGCACTTGTTAAAAATATTGCTTTTTTAAATCCAAATTCCCTAATAAGCATCCCTAAGGCAATTATGCATGGAATCCCAATAGTAGAAGCCACGCCGAAAGTATATATTTGAAGAGGAGTTAAAACTGATGATATTTCACTGCCCAAAACTGACACCAACATTCCCCCGGTTAAATCTTTTTGCAAAAACCCAAATATCAAAGGAATAATGGCTACAGCTGGCAATCCTAACCAAGTAGTGATTGGTGAAAGAGGTTCTATTATGATATTGGTAAGACCTAATATATCCAAAATTCCATAAGCTATTCCTCCAATTACCAACAGGGGCATAACTATATATACAAAATCTTTCATTCTAATCCAGCTTTTAGCAAGAACATTTTTAACCAAAGGTTTCCTATAAGGGGGTAATTCTAAAAGCAAAGGTTCACTTTTTATATGAATAACTTTTTTTATTCCAAAAGTCCAGATCAAGCCAGCAATTGATAAAGTAGCAAAAACAGAAAAAGCCAGCTTTATGCCTCCGTAAAATCCAACTATCCCCATTATTATGGCAATTCTTGAGGAACAAGGTACAAAAGCAAATAGTGAGGCAGTATGAAATTGCTCTTTTTTAGATGACAAGACTCTGGTAGCTCTAATTGCTGGTGCAGTACAACCCAAGCCTAATGCTAAAGGAATAAATGATTTCCCGGGTAAACCTAATTTTTTCAAAAACCTTTCTGCATTAACAATAAATCTTGAAAGAAGCCCTATGTCTTCTAACAAACCTAAAAGCAAATAAAACAAGAAAACATAAGGTAAGGCGATGGAAACACCTGCTGCAAGTCCGGTTAAACCTTGAACTAATACCATAGCAATAATAGAGTGTTCCGCTGTGCCAAAAGAAGATAAAAAGCTTTCTGTCAAGCCCATGAGAACACTTTGTATCAAATTGCCAAGATATAACAATATCCCAAAGATGGCAAGAAGAAATAAACCAGTAGTAAGTGGGCCCCAGACTTTATGCATAAGAATACTATCAATTCTCTCTTGTAATTTTTTTTCTTTTTCTACAGGAACTATTTGAGTAACTTTTTCTGCTATAAATGAGGCTGTGCCATATCTGGTTATGGATATATCCTCTGCAACTTTTGGATGGTCTTTTAAGCTTTCTTTAGCATCTTCAATTACTCTCTCGTCCTTCAAATATTTATGAAAATCTTCATCTCCTTCCAAAACCCTTAGTGCTATAAACCTCTTTGGTATAGAAGTTTCTTTTATCTGTGATGATATTTTATTTATCGCCTTTTCTATATCGTCATCATATCCAATAATGAAAGTCCTCTTTGGTATTTTTTTAATTTTTAAAACTGCATCTACAAGTTTGTCTATCCCTTTTTTTGTTAAAGGATTTATGGAAATAACAGGAACACGAAGAATTTTTTCTAGTTTTTCGTAATCAATTTCTATTCCTCTCTTTTTAGAATCTTCTACAAAATTTAAAGCTAAAACAGTAGGTACCTGAGCCTCTAATATTTGCAAGACCATATAAAAACTTCTTTCAAGAGAAATTGCGTCAGTAATTGTTATTGTCCCATCTTCATCTTCTTCAAACAAAGCCTTTTCAGTAACTTTTTCTTCCTCACTTCTATCAGAAATAGAGTATATCCCTGGAGTATCCACAAACTCAATTTCTGTGTTATTGAATTTCTTCCTGGCTTTAGTTATTTCAACGGTAGTTCCAGGATAATTAGATACTGTAACTCTCGGGCCAACAAGTGCATTAAGTAACGAAGATTTTCCTACGTTTGGCTGGCCAATTAAAAGTATTTTAAGATTCTCCATATTATCCTATAACCCCCCTTTTTATTATTTCATTCTACTTCTTCTTACAATAAATCCAATTCACCAAATACATTAAAAATTATTTTAAACACCATGCAAAGCTTCACTTTTTTATAATTGCAATAGATTTAGGAATGGCCTCTTTGTTTCCTCTTTGCCTTATTTAACCTTTTTCTTATCCTTCACCTCTTCTAATACCTTAATTTTTCTTGCTATATCTTTATCTAAAGCAAATTTTTTATTTTTTATTTTAATGATAATAGCGTTAGACACCTCACTCGTTATCATTACCTCTTCTCCTGGTACTATCCCCATACTGACCACTCTTTCAAATAGTCCATTGTCCGAGATCATAATATTGGTAATTAGCCCTTTTTTACGCAGCTTAAGCTTTGTTAAGTAAATACCTTCTTCTTTAAATGTAGATAACTTTTTTATGTTGTTGAGAACCTCTTCAGAAACATAATGTTCAAGAATATGAGCTATTTTATGAGCCTCTTCTTCGGTTCTGGTTTTTTTAAAATAATTTTCAAAAATAAGATGTTTTCTTAAAATATCTTTTGCATTTTCTTCACCTTTTTCTGTCAATCTAAAAAAACTCTGCTGAGATTGAATCAACTCCCCTTTTTTAAGTTCTTCAATTGCTTCAGATACAAAAGAATAGGAAACTTTAATTTCCTCTTTGATGATATCCAATGAAACCTTTCTTTTTCTTTCGCCTAATATTCTTAAAATATCTTCTTTTACTATTTTTATAATATTAGATTTTTTATTCATATTACTTCCACATCTTTCAAGGCTGCGAAACAATCGAATCGAGTTATCTATCTCCGTCTATCTCATCCCATCCCCACGCCAGCCACCGGCATACCACAGTTGGGGCAGCGACCATTCGGTTGGACGCGGTTCTCCAGAATCCGGTAGCCGAAGCGTCGAATCAGTATCTGCCCGCACTTGTGACATTCTGTATTGGCCTCACCAGGCACGTTACCTACATAAACGTACCGTAATCCCGCTTCCAGTCCGATTTCCCGAGCTCGGTTAAGTGTCTCAACAGGCGTGGGAGATACATCGGTCATCTTGTAAGCCGGGAAGAAACGACTTATGTGCCAGGGAGTATCTACCCCTAACTCCTCGGCCACGAAATCCGCTACGTCCTTCAGCTCTACATCATCATCATTGATGCCGGGAATGACCAGAGTGGTCACCTCCAGCCAGATGCCCAGCCGCTTCATCAATTTCATTGTGTTCAACACTGGCTGCAGCCGCGCCCCGACATACTTTCGGTAAGTCTTGTCGCGAAAGGCTTTAAGATCCACATTGGCTGCGTCCAGATAAGGCTGAAAGGTCTCCAGCATCTCCTCGGTCATGTAACCGTTGGTGATATATAAGTTGGCCAACCCTGCCTCGTGGGCCAGGCGAGCCGTATCATAGGCGTACTCAAAGAAGATGGTCGGCTCGGTATAGGTGTAGGCAATGCTGCGGCAGTCAGCCTTTTGAGCTGCAGCAACAACCTGTTCAAGACTTGCCTCCTCCCCCATAATGAAATGTCTATCATGGACCATTTGGGAGATATCCCAGTTCTGACACCAACGGCAACGGAAGTTACATCCTGGAGTGGCGATGGAGTATGCGGTTGAGCCGGGGTGAAAATGAAACAGTGGTTTCTTCTCCACTGGGTCCACGTGCTGGATGATAGTATGTCCATAAACCAACGTGTAGAGAGTTCCGCCCCGGTTTTCCCGAACCTGACAGATACCCTTCTTGCCATCGGCGATAACGCAACGATGAGCACACAGGTTGCAGCACACCTTGCCCTCTGGCAGTTTTTCGTACAGCATAGCCTCTTTCGTGATACGCATCTCAGTTCTCTCCCTTATGATATTTCCTGAACCTTCTCAAGTAAAACTTGTGTTCTCAGGTATGATCAAAATGAGCATGTGAAATAAAAACTTTATCAATCGTAATTGGATCTATGTTTAGCTTTTCCATATTACTGAGCAAATTTTTCCAATCAGTTCAAGTATCAAACAAAATTTTGGGAGTATTTTTAGCCTCTACCAAAACAAAAAATCACCAATCAGACTGAAGATCTTCTCTAAAAGCATTGATATCGTAAATAATAATAACTTTCATAATCGTACTTCCTTTTTATTATATAACCTTTTGCGGATAGAAGAAAACTTGCCGATAGCCAAATTTGGAAAATCTTTAATTCCTTTTATCCACTGTTATATGACCCGAAGAGTAAAACTTCTAAAGGAAGCCACATAACCACAAACACCGTCAAAATCTTTGTGCATTATCTCAATAACTTAGTAAGATATTCAAAATGTCCTCTTAATTTGGCCGATACTATCTTCCACCATTTTTTGGTTTTAACTGTATTTCTTACCGATTTTAGCCAGCCATTCATTTTCTTTAAGCTTGTATTAAACTTCTTTCTTTTGGTCTTTCTACCTACTTTGAAATTGCCTTTTTGTGTTTTATCACTAAAGTAAGTAAATCACAAAAAATCAAACGTATCCAGTTTCTTGCACTTCTTTTCCGCATTTATTTTCACATACCTTTGCCCTTTTTCTTCCAGCCAGCGAGAATAAGTCCAGTAAGTATAGACCTTTTTTTTTGAAACTCTTTTAAATCCAATTAATTTTAAAACAGCTATTCACTCTGAATTTCTTTTTCTGATATCCAAATTCTCTTCCCAATATAATTTTGAAAAATCTTCTTCTTTCATTCGCTGCAAAAATATCCTACCATCTAAATGGTCATTCTCATGTAAAACTACTCTGGTATGAAAGGGATGATTAATTTCTTCTATCTGTTCTTCCCCTTTAATATCTCTATATTTCAGCTTGACCCAACTCGATCTCTCCACCCGTCCATAAAGGGTAGCATAAAATATACTTAAACATCCTTCCAGATCACTATTAACTTCTGGAGATACAACTATAATTTCTGGGTTTAAGTAGGCACAGAGTCCGATCTTAGGTAATTGGGGATAATCTTTAGTTGGCATGATATTCACAACAAATACTCTCCGAGAAATTCCTATTTGAGGAGCAGCCAATCCAACTCCTCCATAATGCTCTAAGGTTTTCTTTAATGAATCTACTATTTCTCTTCCCTGATCAAAATCCTCTACTTTTTCTGATTTCTGAAAAAGTAATCTACCTTCCTCAGTCCCTACTTGTTTTGGAAGTACAATACCCATAATTTTTACCTCTTTTTCGTCTCATTATTTCCTCATTTCTTCCTCAAATTCTTTCTCTTCCACTTTCACTGTGAATTCCTGTTGATTTTTCTTTTCAACTTTAATCATTTTTTACTCCTTTCTAAAATTTAATATTTGACCTTGCTCAGGTCTACCCTCATGGATAATTTTTCCTCGAAACCTGTTTATTAGATGAAAACCAGATTTCTCTATCTTTTGCTTAAGCTTTTCTGTTTCAATATGTTCAGGATAGACCGAAATTAAACCATCTGGTTTTAAAACTCTATAAATCCCTTTCAACAGTTCTGATAATTCAGGACTTTGCAGTGAGAAATACCAGAAAATGTCATAGAGCAAGACCACATCAAAAGCACCATCTTTAAATTCAAAGTTCAACTCTCCAGAGGTTTTTATTGTTTCTATATTGTGGAGATTAGCTGATTTAGCTTTCTCTTGTAAGTCTTTTAATTTGTATCCATCTTCATCTACAGCATATACTTTTCCTTCATTTCCGATTATCTTTGCTGCAGGAATAGTATAATTTCCTCCACCACATCCAAAATCCAGAACAATCTGACCTTCCTCAATACCAGCTTTTTTTAAAATTTCTTTACATCTCTCTTCTGTATAATTTTCTATATTATTTTTCATTTTTAACCTCTTTTTTGAAGTTCTCTTATTTAGTTTATCACTACTTGAAATGAAAGAAAGCCTAACAATATAGTATCGAGTATCAAGTATATAGTATCGAGTTAAGAAAGAAAAGAAAAGATAGAAAAGTTATCTTCCTTCTTTCGCTCTATCTACCCTACTAAAGTTTATACTAACATAAAAAGCGGCCAAAAATCAGACCTCCTGTTTTAAACTTTTTTTAGTTTGCTTGGAGGCATCGCCTGGTACGCCGCCTCCTTCGATTCTTATAAAAAACTATCTTCTATACTTCTCATTCTGCATAATTTCTTTCACTGCGTCTGCATATTCAAGGCCAGTCTCAGTAGGAACTCCCCACAAATTTCTGCCAATGATTCTTCCTTCACCACCTGCTTCCATTATTATCTCAGTTGAATTCTCTAAGGCAACTTTCGCCTCTCCAGTTATTCTCGGTCCCCCAGAGAAAATCACAAAAGTCCTGGTTCCAGCCCCCACTACAATCTTAGCTCTCTCAATATGTTGCTCTTTAGTCAGAAGAGAATCATAATTCGGTTTTTTTTGTTCTTCTTCCATCTTTTTTTCATAATCCATCAGTTTTTCCCTGTCTGGCTCAAGTTCTATATACTTTACTGCCTCTGGTATCTTGCCAGAGTACTCCTCTTTTATAAACTCTTCGTACTTCTCTCTTTTCTTAGGTTCTACTACTGAAGGGAACTTTGTTTTTACTATATCTGCTCCTAAAGATTCAGCAGCAGAAACTGCATAGTGACACCACAGTAAACTATCCTTTTTAGTTGCGTCAGGTACTGGACCCCTAGGATAACTCCATAAAACTAAAGGTAATCCACTGCGGTGAGCTTCCTCTCTTATTTTCCCTATTCTTTCTACGTCTTCTCCAGTCTGTCGAGAACCCAGATAAAAAGATAAACCCACTGCTGCTGCTCCCACTTCCAGAGCGTCCTCTACTGAACCAAACATGGTGGGACGAGGATAATTTTCTATATTTGCTTTTCCGGTATAGAAATGACCATCTAATTTTACCACCAAAGGAACAGAAGGATTAATATCATATTGATACTTCTGGGCTTGACCTACAGATAGTACCAGAGCTGAAAAATCAGCTCGATTAGCCAATTCTATCACTGAGCTTGGTTTAGCTGCTCTTTCCCACTTCCATTCATGGCCAGGTCCGTGTTCAACCAATTGATCAAAGGGAAGTCCTAGAAATGTACCATTGCCGGGGCCATGCTCGTAAAGCATTCTACTCAACTTTTCAGTTACTCCTCTTCCTAGATGTCTTATCTGGTTAACTTTTGGTCTATTAATCATTACACTACCTCCTTAATAATATTTTTGTTCGTAGATTTTATTCTTTCCGTTCTTAACTTACTCTCCTCAAAAACTTATCTTTTGCAAACTTACTAATCCCTACTGCTACTCGGGTTGTCCCTTTCCAATCTTTCTCTTTCTCACATTCTTAAAACTTGCTCTATTTTCAATATATTTCTCGAGTCTCCCTTTTAATAGATTTCCAATAAGGAGCTAATTTTTCTTTTACTTTCTTTATTAAATTCTTTGTTTCAGCGATTTTTCTGTCTCTTATATCAGGGGCCGATTCTTTAAAATTAATTTTCACTCCGCTGATAGCTGCCACCAAAGTCAACCATATTTTTGGCAAAACCTCTAAGTTATAACCTGAACAAATTAAATCAACCGAGCGGTTATCACAAAGTTCGCTGCTTATTTCTCTAACTTTCTTTCCTATCATTTTAAAACCTTCTAAAGTCAAGCCTAAATCAGTTAGTCCATCATTAAAATAAGGATCAGAACCTCCGTATCTGATAATCATCTGCGGCTTATACTCTCTGGCTAAAGGAAAGATTATTTCATCAAAAATTAGTTCATATGCTTTATCTCCTGTCCCAGCTTCCAAAGGAAGATTAACAGTAAATCCTTTACCTTTTCCCTCACCGATTTCATCAACTGAACCTGTTCCTGGATAGATACCTCTTTGGTGAGTGTCAATAAACAAAACTTTTGGGTCAGAATAAAAAGCCTCAGAAGTTCCGTTTCCTGCGTGGGCATCTGTATCCAAAATTAAAACTCTTTTTAGGTTATATTTTTCTATAGCATACTTGGCAGCTATAACAACATCATTATAAACACAAAAACCTTGTCCATAACCCGAGGTTGCATGATGTAATCCACCACCAATACTTACTGTCTTTTCAGTTTTACTTTGTTGAATGTAATCTATTGCTAAAAGCGAATTTTTAACTACAGCTCTAGCTCCTTCTTCTATCCCTTGAGGTAATTTTTTAGTAGAAGGGTTTACATTGTCCCCACTTATAAACCTGAATAAATTAGATACAGTTTTTCCTTGAGAGGCATCTTTCATAGCCTTAATATAATCTTTACTGTGCCAAAGCTTCAATTCTCCATCAGTAGCTAAAGTAATATTTTCTATTAATTTAAAGCGTTCGTCTTTGCCAAGTTTTTCTCTAAACAATTCTAAAAATTTTTCAAATCTGTCACTTCTAAACGGATGCCCTTCTCCGAAATCATAATTTTTCAGTTTATTACTATAAATTATTATTGTTTTCATTTCTTTGTCTCCTCGTATAATATGTTTATAATAATTAAATATTTAATATTTAGATTAGTTACTATCGACCTTTTTAAGAGACCCCTGTATCATATCTATAGGGAGATGAGATGGAAAAGCATTTTTTCTTTTGCCAACGAAAAATAATATTATTAAAGAAAATGGTAACAGAAATATTACCGGTGGATAAGGAGGTCTATATGTGCCCAAAAATCCCTCTAAGGAATTAAACCAGGGACCCTTTTCTCCACCAGGGATAGACTCGGTAATTCTTACAAATATATCGGTCCCTGCCAGTATCCATATTAACATACTTGCCATTAATGCCTTAGAGAGCTGGTGAATCTCTAAAAAATTTTTCAGACTGGACAAATAAAAGAGTCCGGCAGATATTACAATAAGTCCTCCCCATCCTCCTCTAAACATGTCACTAGATATCTCAAGAATACCCCAAGAAAAATCATTACCGCCCATTGTTACTATTAAATCAGTGATCCCAAAAATCAAAGTAACAATTCCTAAAACTCCAAAATATATTCTTCCAATTCTATCATTCATTTTATTGCACCCCCAATAATGTCCAAATTAAATTTATCAAGCCACCATATAAAAATATTACTGTTACTAAGACCGCCAAACTACCCAAAAGGTTTTTTCCTCCTTCTTTAAGCAACATTGCAAATGTTGCTATACAAGGGAAATATATGGAAACAAGTACAACAGATGTGATCATTTGATACTTGCTCATATCAATTGCACTAAGTTGGGCAACTGCAAGGTCTTTTCTCAAAAATGCAGCAATTAAAGGCCCCACTGTTTCACCGGGAACCCCGAACCAACCAGTAAGAAGTGGTGTTAGTGTTTTTGCCAACCAATCTATAGTCCCGGTAAGATATAGAATATTTACTATTGCACAACCAAATAACACAAAGGGAACCGCAATTTTTAAAAAGCCTCCTAACCTCATTCTTAATTTTCTTGCTATATTGTTCCATATTGGCTTTTGATAAGGAGGAACATCAATTAGAATTTCAGGGGATTTGCCCGGAACAAGTTTATTTAAGATAAAACCAAAAAGAAAATATCCGAAAATTAAGTATAGCAAAACTATACCTATACTCTCAGGAATTACCTCTTGCATAATTCCCAGTTGAGCACCGCAAGGAATAAATATTGCCAACAAGGTCATCATTATAAAACGTTGTTTTTTTGTTTCTAAAATTCGAGTTGCCGTTACTGCAGGTACGTTGCAACCTAAGGCAAGAATGGAAGGAACAATAGCAAACCCATGCAAACCGATTCTATGAAATATAGTATCTACAAGTACAGCCAGTCGAGGCATATAGCCCACATCTTCTAACAACGCCATCATCAAATAAAATATAAATATTGCCGGCAGAACAACTCCTATAGCTACAAAAAGCCCGGAAGTTAGAACCCCAAAAGCCTCAAAGCAATTATCTGCTGCTGGGTCTCCCACAAAGATATAGTAAAACCATCCACCTTTACCTGGAAAAATTGACTGTATCCAGGGTAAAAAATGTCCATCAAACAATTTGACAAAAAATCCATCAGTACATAATGTTCCGGCAAAAGAAGAAAATACACTCCAAAAACCATATAATATGGCTATAGCAATAGGAATACCTGTTAAAGGCTTAACGGTAAGTTCTCCCAATGCGTCTTTTAAAGTATGTTTAAATTTACCAAAAGTTAACACTTTATTAGATATTTCTTCAATTAAATTCCATCTCTCATCAGTAGTTAATCTCATTTTATCTCACCTACCTTTTCCATAATTTCATTTATTTCAACTGAAGCTGCTTTTTTTATACTTAATACTACCTCTTTAAATCCTTTGCCGCTTATGGCAATCGTTGATACTACTGGAATATTAAGAATGCTTTTTAATTTCTCTATATCAATCTGTATATTTTTATCTTCAGCCACATCCCACATATTAAGTGCCAGTACAACTTGATAACCCTTTTCTATTATTTCTAAACAAAGATAAAGCCCTCGTTCTATCTTAGAAGCATCAATTACACAAATTACTAAAGCCCTTTTTTCCTCTTCTAACATCTTTACAGCTACTTCTTCAGCTTTGTCTTTTGCTTCCAAAGAAAATGTTCCGGGCACATCAATAATTTCAAAATCCTTACTATCCCCCTTCATATATCCTTTAGTATAATCAACGGTAGTACCAGGATAATTAGATTCAATAACATTTGCCCCGCTTAGACGATTAAAAAATACACTCTTACCTACATTGGGATTTCCCATTAATAATATTTTTTTCATTTTTTCACCTCCACAATAATTCTATCAGCTATACTTAATGCTAAGGAGGTATGAGCTCCATCAACCTCTATTACTATTGGACCTTTTAGAGGATGTTTAGTAATCATTTTAAGATTCTTGCCAACCCTTATACCCATACCAGCTAGCTTATTTTTTAAATCCTGTTCAATGCTTCCTACCCTGCCTTCTTCTCCATAATTCATTTCAGATAGTTTCTTTTTCATTTTTTTACCTTCCTTTTATTATTCTAATTTTTCGGGCCATACCTCTACCCAGAGCAATTACACTTCTATTGGCTTCTACCACCACAGGACCCTGTATCGAGGATATCATACGAATATTATCTCCCTCTTTTATCCCTCTTAAGTATAATCTCTGTCTGAAGCGTCGCCCTCCCTCAATATTAATAATTCTTGCCCATTCTCCAGGTTGTAATTCATAAAGAAATTTAGGGGTCAATTTTTTACCTCCATTCTATTTATTAATATATAATGCGACGCATTCTCAATAATAACTCAAAAAAATTTATTCCTTTTCAGCTTTTATCTTTTTATAACAATCTTCACAGTATCCTTTTATTCCTAATCTATGTTCTATAGGTACAAAGTTGTGTTGTCTACAAACTTCTTCTTGTAATTTTTCTATTTTTTCATTATAAAACTCGATAATTTTTCCACAATTGACACAAACGAGATGATCATGATGTTTTTTATTAAAAATATTTTCGTAACTTATCTTATCTTGACAGCGTAAAGTTTCGGTAATCAAACCACTTTTAAGCAACAAAGGAATTGTCCTGTAGATAGTTGCTCGGGATATATGATTACCTTGTTTACGCATTTTTTCAAAAAGCTCCTCCACATCAAAGTGTTTATAGAACGAAAACATTGCCTTTACAATAGACTTTCTTTCAGAAGTATATTTTAATTCTTTTGATTTTAGAAATTCTTCAAATTTCTGTTCTGCATTAATCAATTAAAATCTCCTTAATTTTTATTGCAAT
>Ga0315549_1002765_pt1 | contig 16280 bp, 16 predicted proteins | sample SalMarSW160200MG_FD_203101 | JGI IMG/M metagenome (GOLD analysis project Ga0315549, IMG submission 203101) | Salt marsh sediment microbial communities from the Plum Island Ecosystem LTER, Massachusetts, United States - Salt Marsh Sediment SW1601-200 ... | reverse complement strand
GTTGATCATCTGTATAATCGAGAAATGGTTCTCGTTTCTTCGGCTTCATTGCTATTATGTAGCATTGTTTTCAAAAAATTACTAGGTGTTTTGTGATTTTTTTTATTTTTATGCTGAATAGTTACAATTTTTAATTATAGTAAAACATATAATTCTATACAAGTATTTTAAAGAAAAAAGAGAATATTCGTAATTACGGTAAGTTCTGATTTTTTCCCAGTTATTGTACTTGGGTGATAATGTAGTTAATTAACTGTATTCGTGAATTGAGATTGCACTTCCTATAGATATTATTGATGTGTGTTTTTACTGTCTGATATGAAATAGAAAGATCATAAGCAATCTCCTTATAGCTTAATCCTTTAAGCAAAAGCATGATTATTTCGATTTCACGATCAGAAACAGCATGTTTTTTCTTTAGTACGTTGTATTTATTTTTATCATTAGAAAAATGAGGTGTAATATCGATATGGATTACAGTTTTCATACCTGCAAAGCACCAGATAATAATCAATACAGAGAATGCTGTTATCCAGATATTAATATTACTCATAAAGAGTGGTATGTGAATAAGATTGATATCTGCAAAGAGAAAAATAACCATCAAGCAAGTATGAATAATGGCATTTGAGATTAAATAGTATTTGGTGAATCTGTTGGTTATTTTGTTTCTGTTTATTAGTGAATTAAAAACCACATACGAAAAAAGGCCGATTATAATGAGTCTATTAGTTAATATAGAATAATTTATGAGTGATATGTCTATGATAATGGGAGTAATGGATACCAGTAAATAGATAAAGATTAAGATAATTGATAATAGGTAATGCCTTTGAATATACTCGAATTTCTTTTTATTGAAGATGAGCAAATAGAATATTACCAGAAGGAATGCCCATACTAAGAAAATATAATTTAATGCTTTTTTTATAATTGTAAAGATATTAAGCTCGGTCAACTGGAGTTGAAATAAATAGAGGATAAAAATAAATACAAACAAGAAAAAAGATAAAAGATTACAAAGGGATAGATTTATATAGGTACTCGTTTTTAGCTTTTTATGGAGGTGTAAACTTATAACAGCTGTTATTAATGACAGATTAGCAGTGGTTAGACACAGTATCAATTACTATATTTTCATAGCGTTAGACTATTATAATCTGTCAGTAAAAATCAACTGCAGAGTGCAGAATTTTCTAAAAATCGCCAAATCTTGAAAATGCTTTAAAAAGTGCGGTATAATGAGTATAAAACTAATTGAAGCCTGTAACATTTAGGAGCTCGTTAGATTATGAAACTGATGTATAAAATACTCATTTTATTAGCTATCATTGTACTTATAGTTGGATTTATCTATCTTTGTAACAACCGCTTTCTTATTCCACATGGTAGAATTGAAAATATTGTAGCTATTGATGAAAACAGGGCCTGCATCTTATATGAAGATGGGGTTGCAGGAACTGTTTATAAAAAGCTGGCATTAATTGACTCTGAAAAAAACCGGGTTGTTTGGTCTAGAGATGTTCCCACAGAAACTGAAACCTTTTACCGAGGTTTGCGTATTTCCGGAGATATTATAACATTAAGATTTTATACGCTTAATCAAGCTGAAACTCAAGCCGCACAGAAGATCGCCGCTTATTCTGTAACAGACGGGAAGAAGCTCTGGGAATCTGATCCGGTTATTGTTCAGCTTAAATATCCAGAACAGATGATTAATCCTCCCATGCTTTATTTCGCTTATCAGGATGATTCTCTTCTCTTTGAAAATTTTAAACGGGACAGCGATGCTTGTGTGTTGATGGCTATTAATCTTAAGGACGGGCAAACATTATGGCAAAAGGACAAGGACGCATGCGATTTTTATAGTTATCAGGTATTCCAGAATTCCATGCTATTACAAAGTGGATTTGTGGATGGCGATTTAATCCTTGAAAAACGTACGGGAAAAATCAAAGCAAAGGTTAAGTTACCCCTTTATGCGGGAGTAATCGATACTACTCTTTGGTGCATTGACTATGATCAAAATAAAAGCCTTTTTACCCTTGATCTTACAACTATGGAGAATAAAAAGATAACCGAACAGTTCTCAAACTCCTATAAACATGCTTTCGAACCCTTGGCTTTTGCAAGATATCATGATAAGTATTTTTGTCTGTTGAGTAGTGAGGGTTTTAAAAAAAGAACTCTAAAGATTATGCAATTTTCCCCTAAAAACGGTGAGGTACTATGGGATATCACTCTGGCAGAGAGAGGTAATTGGTTTTTTTCCCGATGGGATGTGCAGCACCATTCATTTTCCAATCAACTGACCCGGTATATTGCCTTGCCTTTAAGACATTATGATAATGATAACAGTGAAGTATATATAATCGATCTCAAGGAAAACAAGTTGGTTAATACATTGATATGGGATGAAAAGGTTGATTTCAATTCTGCATACCGTTACGATACAAATTATGTTATTTTTAATATATTCCATTCGCAAATGATTTCAATAAATGGAAACACAGGTGACTATTCTCTGTATAAAATCCCGTTTAATATCTGGCGATTTTTTCCTTCATTGATTAAAGAAAATAATTTCTGGCTCTTCAATTCGGGAAGTCTTGATTTTCCGGTTAACTGCTGGCAGAAGTATGATTACATGACAGGTAGGTTGATTAAAAAAGGTGATGCCGCCCCTGACCGCGGTGATTTTGAGGATATAACAACAGAACTACAAGTAAAGTAAACTCTATTATCAAGCAGGTAGCTTTGAAACTAACTAAGTTGTAGATCAGATATGTTCTTAAATGTTTAATGTTTCGTGTTAAAAGCATCAGGCTATTTTATTATTCCCCCGCCGATTACAAGCTTATTGCTATAAAACACTGCGGACTGACCTGGTGTGACGAGCTCGTTCTGTTCAAGTGTAACCTGTACTTGGTCTGGGCGGCTTATAACGATAGTACAAGGAATGTCCCTAGTTTGGTAGCGTATTTTTACCGTACACTCCAACGGTTGTTTGGGCATAGGAATAAACCAGTTAAGCTTGTCTGCAGAAAATTGTCGCTGACCAGCCTGTTCTTTCCTGACTACAATTATAGCATTTTTTTCTGCGTCAATACGCGTCACATACCACGGACCGTTTCCCAGGTTTAAACCGCGGCGCTGTCCCACCGTGTAATGTAGATAACCCTTGTGTCTGCCCAGCACATTACTTTTGCTGTCTGTGATATCACCCGGATTAACAAAATCTTGATACCCGTTCTGCGCAGTAATAAAATCCACGTAATTCGAATCCACAAAACAGGCGTCCTGACTTTCCCTTACTTCAGCAACACTTAAATTGTGCTCTCGAGCGATTTTTATAACTTCTTCTTTGATGTAGCCGCCTAGAGGAAAAATCAAGTTTTGTAATATTTTCTTTGGCAGACGGTAGAGCATGTATGACTGGTCTTTTGTTTTATCATGTGCTTTTCTTAGAAACCAGCCCTGGTCTGTTTGTTCAAGACGCGCGTAGTGGCCTGTGGCAAAGTAAAGTGGTTGCTCCTCTGCTAAAAGTCCTTCTTCACGAAGCTTTTGGCTAAGTAGCCGGTAAAAGAGGGTAAAGCGAATCTCTGCATTACATAAAACGCAGGGATTGGGAGTTGAGCCGTGGATGTAGGTCGAGATAAAGTTATCCACAACCTTGCTTTTAAACTCCTTTGCCAGGTCTATTATATAATAGGGCATATTGAGGAGATTACAGATATACTTGGCTCTGTTAAAGGCATCAATGGAGCAACAGCGCGACTCAGGCCAGATGTAGTGGCTGGCACCAATGATATACTTCTGCTTCTCTTTTAAAAGAAAAGCGGCTACACTGGAGTCCACCCCGCCGCTTAAGGCCAGGGCTACGATGTTTTGCATACTGGAATTTAGTAAAAATGATGTAAAGTGTAAAGCGTTTTACATTAAGATATTCTCGTACTTGAGCATCTAATTAATTTTAAATAATATGATTAAGGAGAATATTTTTCTATTAATGGAGAGTTAAATGAGATTTTATAAAGTGATTTTCCTATTAAGCTTCATGGTTTCATTTTTATGTGCAAGCTGTTATCCATCCACGAACAGTGAAGACCACTTTGGGGAAAATACTGAAACAGAATTAAATCATGAAGTACGTGCTCAGGGCAATTTAGCACAGTATCGGTTTTCCGGTACACTATATTCTCTTACTATAGAACAGATAATTGATGATCTTCTTAAACGAAAAATCGAATCGCCCAGGACATTGAAAAAGGATTCATCATCAATCGGGCATTGGCAGAGATACTTCTTTATCGGTTGGTCAAAAATAAAACAAGGGGCAGCCGTATTACTTGAAGAAGAATATATCGGAGAAGCCGGTATTCTATCATATTCGATAATTCTTGTAGATAAATCGGCAGCAGCAAGAGAAGATGCATTGTGTTTATTGTCTGATAAGAATCCAAAAAGAACAACACCTGATATAAATGCCATGAGAAAAGTATTGAAGTCCGCTATTATTATGTGGTTGCCTTTTTTGGAAAAATATGAGGTGTTACTGGATTTGAACCAGGCACTTAAAAGCAAGGATGATAAAATACGATGGGAAAACAAAGAATATGAACTCTTTTCGGGATACGATAATTATGGTTTCCAATTCGGCTTAAAAAATAGTGCGACTGAAAAAATAAGCCGCTGAACTCCCCATTATTATTGCAGATCAACTATTTTAGGATGGGTAGAAAAAAATGACAATCGGGATCTATTGGTCTTTATTGAACACACCGATTTTACCGAACTGGATCCGACTGCTGAAATGGAAGAAATTCGCATTATCCCATATATATCCGCGGAAAAGGATGTCGCGGATTATTCGATTCCGGCTCTAAAATGGTATAAGTCACCTAAGGGATTCTTCGACGTTGACTTTGCCTATACCTTGTTGAAAAAAGCTTTGAGAAAAAAGGATGTTATTTTATTTCGTTCTCTTGTTAATGCGGAAAAAGGCTTGTTCCATAAGTGTGATAATTATATCGAAGACCGGTATTTATACTATATTAATGATATAGACAGAGATTTAATTAATTCAATAATTGTGATTGATACATGCGAAGAGGATTTTAATAATGACAGCGATAATATGGTAACAGTAATCCAGCGGCAAGAGACAGGGGGTTGTGATGTTACAGAAAATTATTTTAAATTTGAATGTATAAATAATAGATGGTTCCTGACAGAATATTGTTCTGTGAGGGACAGCAGTGACTGCAGGTAATATTTCAATTTCTTCTTGACAAGTGTTATTTTTGCTTTTATCGTGTGATGGTGATGGAAGAAAAACATCCCTCGTTCGACATTATTGGCAGCAAAGGAAGCTCTTTAGAGCAGAAGCGCGTTGTACTCTGTATTACGGGTAGCGTGGCCGCTATACGGGCGCCGGATATAGCCCGTGAGCTTATGAGGCAGGGTGCGCATGTAATTCCCGTGATGACCGAGAGCGCTTGCAGGATTATTCATCCCGACAGTATGCACTGGGCTACGGGGCATAAGCCCGTGATACAGCTGACCGGCGCCATTGAGCATATAGCCCTGGCGGGAAATGTAGACACACGTGCCGACTTGGTTCTTGTTGCGCCTGCCACTGCCAATACCATCAGTAAAATAGCCTGTGCCATAGATGATACGGCTGTAACATCTGTTGTTACCACAGCTTTGGGTCAGGGCATCCCTTTGCTTATCGCACCCGCTATGCATGAATCCATGTATGATCACCCTTTACTCAAAGAAAATATTGAAAAACTGAAAAATATTGGAGTTGGTTTCTGTATGCCGCAGCTTGAAGAGGGCAAAGCCAAGATTATGGATACTAAAAGCATAGTTCAGGCTGTACAGGCTTTAATATCGGGCAAAAAAAGCCTGTATAAAAAAAAAGTCCTCATAACATCGGGGAGAACAGTAGAATATATCGATCCGGTAAGGGTAATTACCAATAACAGTACAGGTAAAATGGGGAGGGCTTTGGCGCAGAGCGCCTTGGCCAAAGGAGCCCGGGTAACCGTGATTACAGGAAAAGCCGCTGTTTCCTATCCTCCAGCGGCACGGATAGTGTATGTGGATACCGCAGAACAGATGAATGAGGCGGTAGCCAAGGAGCTTAAGCAGACACCCTATGATCTCTGTATCGCAGCAGCGGCGGTCGGTGATTGGAAGCCCAAAAAAGCGGTGTCAGAAAAAATATCCACCCATAAACAAAATGAATTGATCTTAGAGCTGAAAGCCACGCCGAAAATCGTGGATAACGTGAAACGTCTATCGCCCGCTACTTTTGTAGTGGCCTTTAGAGCCGTCTTTGATCTAGAGAAACAAGAACTTATTGCTGATGCGCTGGCACGACTAAAAAAGGCTCAGGCCGATCTGATTGTGGTAAATGACGTAAGCAGAGAGGGTGTTGGTTTTGAAGCGGATACAAACGAAATCTCCATTATAAGCAAAGACAAACAGACGATTCATATGCAGAAACAGGCCAAAGCACAGCTTGCCTCACAACTTCTGGAAATTATCGCCGAAAAAATGCGGAAAGTTCATAAGTCTTGATGAAAAGTACTCGGATTTTACTCTTAATAACTGCAGTTTTAAGCAGCTTGTTTATAGGGGCCGAGGTAGAATTCCCTCCTGATCTCATAGCAAGAATAGAGAGTAATTTTTTTTCTTCACACGATTTTTCCGCTCAGCTCACCGTAATCAAAAATATAGGCACGGAACTAGAGGATCTGGAACAATATTACTTGTTTAGAAAGGATGCTAAAGGGTTTTTACTTCTCCTGCAAAGAAAACCCGAGGCCGTAAAGGGCAGAGCCTATCTGTTAAAGAATGGTGAGCTATGGCTTTATAATCCCTACGGACAGGGCTTTTCGCGAGCAACACTTGCACAAAACATATCAAATTCCACAGCTTTGGTATCAGATATAGCGGCCCTTAGTTTTACGCGGGACTATCGGATTCAAGAGTTTAAACCGGCTGTATTAGGAAGCTACGATGTAGATGTAGTGGAGCTATTGGCCAAAGAGAGTTCTCATCCCGTTCCACGGCTAACACTCTGGATAGAACAAACAGATTATCTTCCCCTTAAGATCAAGGCTGTTAACGGCAAAGGCATGCCGGAGCGTACCATATATTATCACAAATATACTCAGATTGCTGAGCAGATATATCCGGTATCCATCTATATAGAAGACGCTGCTGATCCTGTAAAAAAAACCCAGCTTATTTTTAGCCAGTTCAATATCTCGTCCCTTCCGGATTTTGTCTTTACCCGTGCTTATGTGGAAGAGATAAACAAAGAATAAAAATTCGATATGCGCACTATTTAAAAATAGTTTGAAGCAAAGCCTTCATGTGTTATGTTTTCTTAAATCCAAAATTTTAAGCCTAAAACCACACCTTGATACTTTTTAAGGAAGTCAGCGCCGCGGCCGTTGCCTGCATAGTATTTTATAAAAGGAATAAAAGAAAATCCTGTTTGATTTTTGATTTCTACTGCGAATTGAATTACAAGGCAGGAATAATCCTCTCCGTTGTGTTCTATTTCGAATATGGTCTGTCCGCTGCTGCCTGAAATAAAATCATTGTCGATAATTTCATAGAAAAACGAAAGCTGCATAAAAACATTACTTTCCGGCACGGGTTCAAACGACACTTGAGCTTCCGAGAAAAAAGACCAGTTCATTTCTCTCAATGATAACGGATTGGTATAAACAAAAAATCGTGTGCCGGCAGAAACAAAGACTCTTAACTGTCTATTTAAAAAATACTGCTGATATGTCATTCTCATTTTGAAATAATCAAACGAGCTGAAGTTGATATAATCCAGGTCATAGATAGTAAACGGTACGCTGATGAACTCATTTTGAAAAGCCAAAAAACGCAGGATATGATCACTTTCATGATTAAAACGCAGCTCACCAAAGAGACGGGTGTCAGGAAAAAGCATATTATTTAATATGGGGAGCTCAAATAATAAACCGAAGCCTATGTTGGCCCTTAGTAATTCCCATGGAACAGGATGATCGGTTTTAAAATTATGTAAATCTAAAAATCCATTTACGGAAAAGAAAAAATTAAGATACTCGCTTTCCAGAGCATATAAAATCATCTCAGCTCCCAGGATGGCCTTCCACATACCCTTAAAATTGGAAAACTCAAACAGGGGTTCGTCAGGGTCAATGCGGTGGGGAAGATCAAAGATAACTTTGGGAGATGTTAAATAAAGGTGTATTATATCATCGCAGTAAAGATTCATGCCCAGTGCAATAAAGAACAGAGAAATTAAACAGGTAATGATTAATCCTTTGTGCATAGTTTCATAATACCTTTACAGTATGAGTTTAATGCCCCAGGCAAAACCCTCATATAATTCAAGAAAATCAACACCCCTGCCTTGATGATAGGTATAGCCGACATAAGGTCTTAGGCAAAAACCGTGTGGATTTTTAAATTCCAAACCGCAGTCGATACTTAAATAGATATAATCTTCCTTATTATGAGTTATGCTAAACTCAGGGTTTTCTATTCCATTTGATACAAAGTTGTTCGTCGTGAGTTCATAAAAAAAACCGAGCCAGATAGAGGTGTCCGGTTCGGAAAAAAGTTTATATTTTATACCGCTTTCGATTATAAACGACATATTGAACATACTCAAAAGAATTAAACATGGTATACGCTAAATCAAAAAGTGAGTATCCGCTGTTTAAAAACGCCGCTTCATACCCTGTAAGATTTGCTACATTACCGTCTTGGTGGAAAATGCCGACTTCACAAAAGAGTCTGGAATCCGGGAAGAGCAGATTATTAAGAGCTGGGAATTCAAGGAACAACATAAGGCCCACATGAGCACGCAGTGCTTCCCAGGAAATAGGTTGATTTATTGAAAAGTTATGTAACCCCAAAAAGGAATACAGAGATACATAACCATTTATAATTTCAGAGTGCAGCCCGTAAATGACAATCGAGCCCCCGCATTTGGCCCGCCATGTTCCGACGATATTTGAGTATTCAAAATTGGGTTCGTCCGGCCCCATTCGATCGGGAAGGTCGAAAACACTCCGGGGGGAGATTAAAAAATAATGGGTGATCTCATTTATCTGTTGTTCAGCCGTAAGAGCGTTTATTATAATTATCAGAATAAAAAGAAATAGCAGTGTTTTTTTAATACACACTCATTCTGCTCCCTGCTTATTAGGTAAAGTATACATACATTTTATATATAATTATTGTAATGAATACAAATAAATAAAATAAAAGTTTTTAGTTTGCGCCGCGGCCATGAGACACGTGCACCCGTAATAAAATGCAGAATATCCGGTCGTCGCGTGTAGAGCAAGAGTTATACTTGCCTTCTCTTGACAAAATTGTTAATATTTACCATATTATCTCTGCTTATAACCATTGCGGTAAACCGCAATTATAGTATTACACATACTGCATAAGAATGCATTATGAGGACATGGTGAGTGTAGCTCAGTCGGTTAGAGCGCTAGTCTGTGGAACTAGAGGTCGTGGGTTCAATTCCCATCACTCATCCTTGTTTTGAGGTTTTAACAGCTTCGATCTGCGTCCGTAGCTCAGCTGGATAGAGCGCCGGACTTCGAATCCGTAGGTCGCAGGTTCGAGTCCTGCCGGGCGCGAGAAGATGGGCCGTTACAGTGATTCTCATTTTAGACTATGTACGGTTAATAATGCATTCATAAACATTATGAATTGCTATTATAATCGTGCAAAATGAGAATCGTCGGCGCACATATGATATCAAGCTCAATTCTCATTTGCTAAAATGAGAATTGAGAGGGCCGTTAGCTCAGCTGGTAGAGCAGCAGACTCTTAATCTGCGGGTCGAAGGTTCGATTCCTTCACGGCTCATAAGGATATACAATCAAAGGTATTATTGACCTTTTTGTATAATTTCTATATATTCATCTGCGAGAGTGGTGGAATTGGCAGACACGCTAGACTTAGGATCTAGTGCCGCAAGGTGTAAGGGTTCAAATCCCTTCTCTCGCACTAACCCTGAAGGCAGAGTGAGGAATCTGCTCGATTTCAACACTTTATGTATGCGGGCAGCAATTCTCATTTTAAAAAATGAGAATTAATTCATTTAGGAAATTTGCGCCGGCGATTCTAAATTTGCCCGATTATCAAGCGACGTTTTAGTAATGTTGATTAAATTTGGTAAACATGGTGCAAATTTAGAATCGCTGGCATGCGGGAATAGCTCAGTGGTAGAGCTCCACCTTGCCAAGGTGGAGGTCGCGGGTTCAAATCCCGTTTCCCGCTTGGAAAAAGGCGATTCGGAGCGTGCTCTGAATCGCCTTTTCTTTTAAAAAACGAGAGCTGCCGTATGCTTATGCCTTAAACATAGAATATGTAAGGAGAAAAAAGACGTGATTAGTAATAAACAGGCGGATTTACAGGATAATTCAGAGGTTCTTTTAAAGATTACCGTGTCCAAAGCGGAAATAAAAAAGGAATACGATAATCTGGTTAAGGAGTACTGTAATAAAGTTGCTATTAAGGGTTTTCGTAAAGGCAAGGTGCCCACGGAAATTTTAGTAAAAAAATTCGGGCCGGAGTTAAAACAGGAGACCACGCAGAATATAATTCAGAAGAGTCTGGAAGAAGCTTTTGAAACAGTGGAACATAAACCGCTGGCTTATGCCCGGCCGGAGCTGGTGAATGAAGTAGAGTTGGATTTTGACAAGGATCTTACCTTTCAAATAAAATACGATACCTTTCCCAAAATCACCTTGGGTGAATACAAGGGATTGAAAGTGGAAAAGCCACAGGCTTCAGTTGCTGCGGAAGATCTTGATCGTGAGCTAAAGAATTTGCAGGAAAAGAACTCCATAGTAAAAGAAAAAGAAAACGCCCAGGTAGAAAAGGGTGATGTGGTTTCCATTGATTACATCGAGATGAATGGAAACATGGAAGAAATTGAAAACAGCAAACGGGAGGGTTTTGTTTTTGAAGTAGGTTCAGGGTATAACCTCTATAAGATAGATGATGATATTTTGGGGATGAAACCGAATGAAGAAAAGATAATGAGCAAAACATATGATGAAACTATAGAATTTCCCGAATTAAAGGGAAAAACAGTAACCCTAAAAGTAACGGTAAAGAGTATCAAGACCAAGGTGGTTCCTGAAATTGATGACGAGCTGGCTCAAGATATCAGTGAGAAATATAAGACTCTGGATGATTTAAAGACTGACATCAAAGAAAAACTGGAAAAGGTTAAAGAGGAACGCATACACGAGTATCTCAGGACACAGCTTATCGATCAGATTGCGGCAAATACACAAGTACAGCTGCCCGAATCCATGATCCAAATGGAGCTTGAATATAATTGGCGTAATTTTTTAAATCAAAATCGGACTAATGATAAAAATATGATTGACGCACTGGCCGGACAAGGAAAGACCAAAGACGATATCCTTAAAGAATGGAGGTCGCATGCGGAAAAAAATCTGAAATCACGCTTAGTGCTCCAGGAGATAAAAGCAAAAGAGAATATAACGGTGACAGAAGAGGAAATAGATGGTGAAATAAAAAATTATGCCGATAATCACGGTATGGAATTTGAAAAAGCCAAGCAATCGTATGCCGAAGCCAATATGCTCGATATGCTCAAAGAAAGTATTGCGCGCGACAAAGCATTTAAATTTCTTATTGATGTAGCTGAAACCAAAAAAGGAAAAAGCCTTAAATTTCTGGACTTACTCCAAAGAAACTATTAAATTAAAGCCGAAGGAAATTACACATGGACCATAAATCTTCGACAATTTATATCCCTAATGTAATAGAAAGAACCGGTTCGTCTGAGATCCGTTGGGACATCTATTCTCGGCTTTTGAAAGACCGTATTATTTTTTTGGACAACGAGATTGTTGATGTAAGTGCTGATCTGGTCGTTGCCCAGATCCTATTTTTAGATTCGCAGGATCCGGAAAAGGACATCCATCTTTACATCAATTCGCCGGGGGGTTCGGTAACTGCCGGATTAGCAATTTATGATACGATTCAGTATGTTAAATCAAATGTCCAAACCATCTGTATCGGGCAGGCATCCTCAATGGCTGCTCTTGTTTTAGCATCGGGCACTCCGGGAAAACGCTACGCATTACCGTCTTCACGCATGCTCATCCACCAACCCTGGGGTGGTGTGTATGGTCAAGCTGCCGATATCGGCATCCAGGCCAGAGAGATGGTTCGTTTAAAAAAGCTTATTATTGAATATTTTGCCAAGCACACTCATAAAACAGTGCCTACTATTGCTAAAGATCTGGAAAGAGACTATTATATGAGTGCCGAAGAAGCCTGTAAGTACGGATTAATAGATCAAGTATTTATAAGAGATAACAATGGGTAGATTTACTAAAAAAGGTAACGGTCTCAAGATATGCTCCTTCTGCGGCAAAACAGCCGATTTAGCCAGACGACTTATTGCCGGTCCCGGCGTGTATATCTGTGATGATTGCGTCAATGTTTGTAAAAAAATATTGGACGAAGAAGACGAAATCCTTTCAAGTGAGTTTATCGAGGAGATACCGTCTCCGCAGGCCATTAAAGATTATCTTGATAAGTATGTGATCGGGCAGGAACAGTCTAAAAGAATCCTCTCTGTAGCGGTCTATAATCACTATAAACGAATTTCAAAGGGCAGCTTAGTTGAAAAGGACGTTGATCTGGAAAAAGCCAATGTTCTGCTCATCGGTCCGACCGGAACAGGAAAAACCTTGCTGGCCCGGACACTGGCCAAGAAACTCAAAGTACCTTTTGCCATCGCCGATGCTACCACACTGACCGAAGCCGGTTACGTGGGTGAGGATGTGGAAAATATTCTGCTCAAACTGATCCAGAATGCGGGTAATAATATTGCTGCAGCGGAAAAAGGCATTGTCTATATAGATGAAATCGATAAGATTGCTAAAAAGAATGAAAATGTTTCCATTACCCGTGATGTATCCGGCGAAGGTGTACAGCAGGCTCTGCTGAAGATTATTGAAGGTACTGTGGCTTCGGTTCCGCCGCAGGGTGGAAGGAAGCATCCCAACCAGGAGATGCTGCGTATAAATACAACCAATATTCTTTTCATCTGCGGAGGAGCGTTTGTGGGTTTGGATAAAATAATTGAAACACGCATATCCAAACACCCCATAGGTTTTGGTGCCGATGTAAAGCCACAGCATGAGAAAGATCTGCAGGAAATATACAACCAGATGCATCCGGACGATTTGATTAAATACGGCCTTATTCCCGAATTCGTTGGAAGACTGCCAATTGTGGTTACCTTAAATGAACTTGATATTGATCTTCTCAAACGAATAATCACGGAACCGAGGAATTCAATAATAAAACAGTTTAAAGCTACTTTACTGCTTGATAATACGGAAGTTGTATTTGAAGACGAGGCTGTTGAAGCAATAGCAGGGAAGGCTGTGGAGAGAAAGACCGGGGCCCGGGGTTTACGTTCCATTATCGAATCTTTAATGGCGGATATTATGTTTGAAATACCTTCTATTAAAGGTAAGAAAAAACTTGTCATCACTGAGGATATGATTGTAAATTCAAAAAAGCCGGAAATAGAAATAATAGAAGATAGCAAAAAGAAAACAGCTTAAGATCCTTTATCAATTTATTATGTGAATAATATTAAAAATCTTTCTCAGTTTAATTGAAAAATCATTGTATTTTTCCTATTATTAATGAGAGATAAAAGAAGCACATAAGAGGTTTAATGGTGAATAAAGAAAGCAAAATAGAAGAAAAAATCGGGGAAGGCCTTATGAGAATCGGAGCAATGACAAAAACACAGGTTGACGATGTATTAAAACGACAAAAAGTCGGAGACAAAAGACTCTTTGGTGAGATTGCCGTTGAATTGGGTTTTGTAGATGTCGAAGCTATAATAAATTATTTAAAATCAGCGCATAAGGATCTTAATAATGTTAGTTCCAGCTGAGGTATGGACAGTTGCCAAGGCCGAACATGGGAGCGCAGTTCTGATAAGACCGGTAGGATCCGATGTAGCGGTACCGATTTTCATCGGTCAGGCAGAGGCTCAGGCTATTTTAATCGGATTGGGAAGCATATCCATCCCCAGACCGCTGACGCATGATTTATTCATATCTACCCTTAAAAATTTAAAAACTGAGATTAACAGAGTTGAAATAACCGAATTAAAGAACGATACTTTTTTTGCACGCTTAATTATAACGCACAAGGGTAACGATATCAGTATCGACTCGCGGCCTTCGGATTGTATTGCCTTAGCCGTTAGAGTAAAATGTCCGCTGTTTATTGATGAGTTTGTTGTGGATAAGGCCGGCATTTCAGTTAATGTGGTAAACGAAGCTGCGCAATATAATGTCTCTAAAACCGAGAATGAAGAAAAACTTACTCAATTAAAATCCTCTCTTGATAAAGCTGTAGAAGAAGAAAACTACGAAGAAGCAGCCAAATTAAGGGACGAGATAAAAGAACTTGAAAAAAAGAATATTGAATAATACTGTTTATTTATTGTCTAATCCACCAATCCCTCATTAAGCCTCACTTTGAGTTGTTTATATAAAAAAATGTATGAAATGAGAATTGCTCTTGCCGACACTATGGAAAAGGATTGTTTTTCATGTTATAAAACACTGGAGTGATTTTATTGTTTTGAGGAGATATTATGAAGATTTGGGTAAAACTTTTACTGGGTATGCTGATAGCTATTCTTTTTGCATTCATTTTTCCGGAAGATCCGGGTAGTATTTTTAACTCGCTTTCCGAAGTTTTTATACACATCGGGAGTTTTGTAGTATTCCCTCTGGTATTTTTTTCACTTATCATGGCAAGCTACGAGTTGAAACTGGAAAAACGCTTGATGAGAATTTATGGAAAGCTTTTTCTGTATCTTATTATGGCTACAGTCGTTCTGGCTTTTTTGGGTGTGATAAGCGGTCTGCTTATTCCGGGAGAACCAAGGTTTATCGGATATGATATAGAACCGGCTAAAATCCCGGCTTTTACCGATATTATGACCAAGATTTTTCCTCAGAATTTTTTTCAGGTTTTTGCAGGCAAGGATTTTGTAATATTTCTCTTACCTGTAATTGTGATCGCGGTACTGTTGGGACTTAATTATGATTATGATAAACATTATACCCGGCCCGTGGTGCAGTGTACCGACGGCTTATCGCGTATAATGTATCATATAAATTCATTTATTGTTGAAATATTCTGGATCGGCGTTATTGTGATAACTTCAGCTCAATTAATTCAAATAAAAAATATTGTTGGTATAGAGGTATATATCAACTTGCTGCTCATATTGAGTATCGATGTAATAATAGTTGTTTTTGGCGTATTTCCCTTATTGCTTTATCTGTTAAATAACCAGAAAAATCCATTTAAGTGGCTCTATGCTTCGATAGCCCCTTTACTTACCGGCCTCGTAACTGGTCAGGGTCTCATTGCCGTGGGTATGCTTGTTAAACACGGAAAAGAAAGCATGCATATTTCACGAAAAATCGGAGGAACGGTATTTCCCTTTGCCGCAGTGTTTAGTAAAGCGGGGACCGCTTTAGTAGTCAGTGTGTCATTGGTATTCTTAAAAAAGAGCATTTTCGGACCGGAGATAGCTATTTTAGAACTACTATGGATTTTTGGATTAGCTATTATCATATCACTTTTCACTTCCTTATTGGATACGGGTTTTCCCGGACAAGGTGCCTGGGCCGCATTAATAATTATAGGGCAGGATTATCCCAAAATGGGACAGCATTTGGGACTGAGCGATATTGCTCCGCTTTTAATAAGCCTGGCTGTGGTAATTAATGTGCTCACTTCATCTTTTGTCGCTTATCTTGTGGCTCAACAGGAGGATTTCAAAGAGGAAATTGATATGAAGGCGTGTATCTAATAATATCCTCATTATCATTTGAAAATTAATTTCGCACCGCTTATGCTTTTAGTTAGCTATACATTAAAGGAATAAAGCGAGGTAGCTATGACACATGTGAGATATTTATTAGCAATCTTTTGTGCATTACTGCTCTTAACTCAAGTTAATTGCCAGAGACAAAAACTTGATGAAAAACAGGAGATGCCGGAGACAGCGTCTTTACGGATCATACGCAATATTGCTGGACAAAATATTTAAATATTGTATAAATAAAGGATGAATGACAAAAATATAAATACAATAGTTCTTGAATATTTTTTACCAACAGGAACACTAGAGTGGT
>Ga0315549_1002761_pt1 | contig 16285 bp, 10 predicted proteins | sample SalMarSW160200MG_FD_203101 | JGI IMG/M metagenome (GOLD analysis project Ga0315549, IMG submission 203101) | Salt marsh sediment microbial communities from the Plum Island Ecosystem LTER, Massachusetts, United States - Salt Marsh Sediment SW1601-200 ... | reverse complement strand
ATATAATGGTAGATGGTATTCTCTTTTGCAATAAAGTCCGGATGCAGCCCGATGGGCAAAACAACCCATTCTCCAACATAGTTTGAATTTTCAGCAAAAAAGAAAGACAATTTGGGAAATTGAAATGTAAGGGTATATGTAGCCTGAATTATGATTTCTTTTTTGTTCCCGGAATTGTCTTCACAAAACAAGCCGCTGGGAACATCAATTGCTATCAGGGATAGTTTTTGTTTGCCATTAATATACCGTATCAATTCGGAAGCGAGATCGTCAGGTGATCTGGACAAACCTGAACCAAACAGGCCATCTATTATTATATCACTGGCTTCTATTTCAGGAAAATCCTTTGTATTGCAAATTGCATGAACAGGGATATCCGTTTCCTTTTCTAGTCTGGTCCTGTTTATTTCTGAGTTAGAAGATAATGATCTGCCGGTATCCAGTAAAAAGAAAGAAATATGTTTATATCCTTTATGCCAAAGCAATCTTGCCAGCGCCCATGCATCGCCTCCATTGTTTCCCGGACCTGCAAAAAAAAGAAATCGATGCTTGCCGGTATATTTTGATACAATCCATTCTGCCAGTTGACCTGCGGCTCTTTCCATGAGATCTATGGATGCAATGGGTTCGTTTGCAATAGTATATGCATCTGCTTCACGTATTTTATCTACAGGAAAGAATTTCATATGCTATATGCATTGATTCAGCGAATTTACACTTAATATAATCCAGTTACACAAATTTAGCCGGTCATTTGAATTTTTCAGGACAGGAATTTAAAAATTCGTCTATATTTGTTTTGTTCTAAATAAATAAAACATTGCTAGTCTAAGACTGAATATCATTTAAAAAATACACATATGGTTTTATTTCCGAAACACCCAAAAGGTTTAGCGGTACTTTTCTTTTCAGAAATGTGGGAACGATTTTGCTATTATGGAATGCGCGGGCTCCTGGTTTTGTACCTGATTCATATTATTGCAAAAGCGGAAGAAGAATCCTATTTTATTTATGGTGCTTATACTGCCCTTATATATGCCGCACCTGTAATAGGAGGCCGAATTGCAGATAAAATACTGGGTTATAAATATGCTGTAATTTTTGGAAGTGTCCTGATGTCGATTGGCGAATTTTTAATCGTTGGTGGCGGAGAACACTTGCTATACCTTGGCATGGGATGTTTAATCGTTGGAAACGGATTATTTAAGGCCAATGTTTCTACGATTGTCGGAAAATTATATAAGGAAAATGATAATCGCCGTGACTCCGGCTTTACCATTTTCTATATTGGAATAAATATTGGTGCTCTGCTTGCCACAACGGTTGTTGCCGAAGTAGGGGTGAAACTGGGCTACCACTATGGTTTTGCTCTCGCCGGTTTGGGAATGTTAGCGGGTTCATTGATCTTTGGGTTTGGAAACAGACCATTTGCCGATAAAATCACTCCGCCAAATCCCGAAAAATTGCATCGCAAAATGTTAGGCCCCCTTACACAGTTTCACCTGGTAATTATTGGTTTGGTTGCTGCTGTTCCTGCTGTTTATCTATTAGTACGTTTCAATGATATTGTCATGTATTTATTGATTGCTACAGCCGTTTTTGTTGTTTATACTTTAATGTCAGCCGGAATAAAAGGCGGTAAAATTCTATTGCACAGGATGATTGGTTTCGTTATCCTGCTATTGTTTAATGTGGTCTTCTGGAGCTGTTTTGAACAGGCCGGGACATCACTTACTATATTTGCCTCCAGAAATGTTGACCGGATGATAGGAGGCTGGGAAATGGGTGCTCCCACTACCCAATTTTTTAATCCCTTCTATATTCTTGTTTTTGGTTCCATCTTCTCGGTCATGTGGATCTGGCTTGATAAGATAAAACGGAATCCGAGTATTCCTATGAAGTTTGGATTTGCCATTATCCAACTGGGATTGGGCTTTCTTATGGTTCGGGTTGGTGCCCTGTTTGCAAAGGATTTCATGATGCCGCTTATAACACTTGTACTTTTGTATCTGCTGCATACAACCGGTGAATTATTCATTTCTCCTATTGGCTTATCAATGGTAACCAAGCTGGCTCCAAAGAATATGGCCGGAACCCTTATGGGGGCCTGGTTTTTATCGTGGGCTGCTGCAAATTATCTCGCAGCTATCCTGGCTAAGTTTACCGGCGCGGGTCAAGTGGGAGATATAATCCCTCCGGCATCTGAGACCTATGCGATCTATCTTGATGTATTTACGAAAACCGGGCTGGTCACTGTGAGTATCGGAGTGCTATTGCTTATCCTGTCAAAACAAATCAATAAATTACTGCATGGAGTGAAGTAACTTTGAGATCTTGTTCTGATTGTTGTAATCATTGCGAATTTTTCAGTCACAAATTTCAATTCGCAAATCTCAAGTCTTTTTCAATTTCTATATTCAAACCCGCAAGCCATGTTTTCGAACCGTTCCCAATGCGGTTCGACATTCTTTTTTATCTTCCACACTTGCCTTTGTTTCGTTCCGTTCCCAAACGGAACGACTTTCTTTTTTGCTGATCAAAAAAGAAAGCAAAAAACTCATGGCTGATAAAAAATCCGGATAAATCTTATTGCTTGGCTTTTCGTGTCGTTCCGCTGACGTTTCACTTCCGCGGAACTTGAAAATCCTTTGCAACAAGCCTGCGCAATGATTTATTTGCCGGATTTATTATAGGCCAGTCCTTATTTTTATACAGTTGGTGATCAGCTATACGCAATTAGCACCCGAACTCCAAACTGATCACAATTCACAGATCACCAATCACGAATCACGATTACACAACCGAGCTTGCGAGCTCGACGTATTCAACCGATCCCGATAAAAATCGGGAGAGCTCGACGAAGTCAATTCACCGATTCTCCAATTCATCATTTTCTAATAACCCAACCATCAAACACCCAATGTCCCTGCCTGCGGCAGGCAGACAATTTCCAATAACTTATAACTTGTACTTCAACATTGGATATTTGATATTGGACATTCGACATTGAATAAATACAGATTATTATAAATCTAAATCCTAAACATCTTAACTACTCAATTCATCTCCTCAACATCTAAACAAATAAACAGTTCCACGATTCAACAGTTAAACAAGTAACCAGCTCCATGTACCCAGCAACCATTACCCAACTCTAAACTCTAAACTTCTCAACTCATAAACAACAAAAGATTAACTGGGGAACTGATGAATTGATTAACTGATGTTATATAAAAAACATTCTGTTGGTTGATTAACTTCATTTCATCGATTGCCCGATTCATCGATTAATCATTTTTAACGATTACACGATTAAACAGTTACACGATTACACAATTTCACGATTCAACAACAAAAACACTCCTTAACGATTTGAGCGGAACAATTCATCCAATGAAATAAGACATTTATAAAAATTAAGTTTTTAAATTTAAATAATGAATGACATTTGCGTAGTTTTGATGCGCGAACTTTCTATCATTTCATGAAACACTATATACATTTATAAATATGAAGGTTGTTATTTTAGCCGGTGGTTACGGCACAAGAATAAGCGAAGAAAGTGGTGTTCGACCAAAACCTATGGTTGAAGTAGGTGACAGACCGATCTTATGGCATATCATGAAGATGTACTCTCATTACAACATCAATGAATTCATTATTTGTCTTGGCTATAAAGGGTATATTATCAAAGAATATTTTGCCAATTATTTCCTTCATCAGTCTGATGTCACTTTCGACCTCAAATACAATACCATGTCAATTTTAAATAATGAGTCGGAAAACTGGAAGGTTACCCTGGTTGATACAGGAACAAATGCCATGACAGGTGGAAGGTTGAAAAGAGTTAAGGAATACCTGGGCAACGAAACATTTTGCATGACCTATGGTGATGGAGTAAGTGATGTAAATATCAGTGAATTAATAAATTTCCATAAAAACCAGAATGTCGTAGCCACACTTATGGCTGTTCAGGAGCCGGGAAGATTTGGCACCTTCTCTCTGAAAGGCGATGATAGCTTAATTTCAAATTTTCGTGAGAAACCAAAAGATGAAAACTCAGCCTGGATCAATGGAGGTTTTTTTATTTTGGAACCCGCTATTTTTAACTATTTGGAAAATGACTCTACAGTATTCGAAAAAACACCTCTTGAAAAACTTTCAAAAGAAAAAAAATTAGCTGCATTTAAACATGATGGATTCTGGATGCCTATGGATACACTTCGTGATAAAAATGTTCTCGAAGACATGTGGCAGAAAGATTCCCCGCCATGGAAGACCTGGACAGATAATCAGACAATTGTATAACAAAATATTCTCATATGAAAATTCTAATAACTGGTAACTTAGGTTATGTTGGTTCTGAGCTTGTAAAGCTTTTGCGAAAATCATATCCCGATGCAACTATTGTTGGCTATGACATTGGTTATTTTTCAAGTCAGTTGACAAACAAGTTTGTTTCACCTGAAATTTTTATCGATCAGCAAATTTTTGGGGATGTAAGAAATTTCCCCGAAGAAATCCTTAAAGATGTTGATACGATTATTCAACTGGCTGCTCTTTCAAATGATCCGATTGGAAATAAATTTGAATCTGCCACCTATGATGTGAATTACAAGGCTGTAATTGATATAGCTAAAAAAGCCAAAAAACATGGCGTTAAGAACATTATTTTCGCTTCAAGCTGCAGTGTATATGGTTTTTCTGAGAACACTTCACGAACAGAAACCTCCGAACTAAATCCTTTAACTGCTTATGCAAAATCAAAGGTTAAATCTGAAAAGGATCTTGAATCCCTGGCTGATGAGAATTTCAAAATTACTTGTCTGCGATTTGCAACAGCATGTGGAATGAGTGACAGACTTAGACTCGATCTGGTCTTAAATGATTTTGTCGCCGGTGCTTTATCTTCAGGTGAAATTCTTATTTTAAGCGACGGAACTCCCTGGCGCCCCCTGATCAATGTGAGGGATATGGGAAGAGCAATTATCTGGGCAAATGAGAGAAACCCTAAAGAAGGAGGGAATTTTCTAATAGTAAACACGGGTAGCAATGAATGGAATTACCAGGTAAAGGAACTCGCTTATTCGATCCAGAATATTCTGCCTGAAGTAAAGGTATCTGTAAATAAAGACGCACAGCCTGACAAACGATCATACAAGGTAAGCTTTGATCTGTTTAAACGCCTTGCTCCCGATAATCAGCCTCAATATAATCTGAAGGATACAATCAATGATCTGGTTAAAGGATTGAAAAAAATTGAATTCAACGATAAAAACTTCAGACAATCAAGGCTGATCAGGTTATTTGTTATTAATGAGCTATCTCAGATGGGGATCGTTGACGACTCATTAAGATTGCTTTAGTAAGATTCATGGTAACTTGATATTGATCTGAACATGAATTTTGACCCGGTATGTTAATTTGAAACTGAATAAAATTCACACCTTATAACTTCCGTAATGAAAGTATCGATGTTTGTTTTAATAGGAATTAGCGTTTGTAGGGAATTTATATGAAGTTTATAGAAACCTCCTTATCAGGAGCATATATTATCGAATTGGAACCTTTTGCTGATGGAAGGGGATTCTTTGCAAGAACATTTTGCAAACACGAATTCAGCCGGATTCATCATACAAAAGAATTTGTTCAATTCAATCATTCCATGACATCTGTCAAAGGTACTTTACGAGGGATGCATTACCAGGTGCCTCCAACTGCTGAAATCAAGCTTATACGTTGTATCAGGGGAAAGGTATTCGATGTTATTATTGATATCAGAAAAAATTCACCGACATTCCTAAACCATATCAGTGTTATTCTTTCTGAAGACAATATGAAAATGATCTATGTTCCGGAAGGATTTGCACATGGATTTCAGACCCTTGAAAACAATTCCCAGATGATATATCATCATTCCGAATACTATACTCCTGAAAACGAAAGGGGTCTATACTATAATGATCCATGTCTTAAAATTGATTGGCCTTTAACTCCAATTAATATGACAACTAAAGATCAGAATTATCCACCTATTGATAACAACTTTAAAGGAATAGAATTATGAAATGCAGACATTGCAACACAGAACTTAAACATGTATTTGTTGATTTGATCAATTGCCCACCTTCAAATGCTATGTTAAAGCCTTCTCAGCTTAATGAACCGGAAGTCTATTTTCCGTTAAAAATATTTGTTTGTCACAATTGTTACCTCGTGCAGGTTGACGAAATGGAAAAAGCAGAAGCTATATTCGATAGTGAATATACATATTTCTCATCCTATTCAACCAGTTGGCTTGCCCACTCAAAGAAATATGCAGGGATGATGATTGACAGGTTTCACTATAATGAAAAGTCTCTTGTTCTTGAAATTGCCAGCAATGACGGGTACCTTCTTCAGTATTTCAAGGAACGTAACATTCCTGTTTTGGGGGTGGATCCCACTGCCAATACCGCTAACGTTGCAATCGAAAAAGGGATTGAAACGATCATCGATTTCTTTGGTGCCGAATTTGCCCGGGACAAACTGGTAAAAAAAGGAATTCAAGCTGATCTGATACTGGGAAACAACGTGCTGGCTCACGTACCTGATATTAACAACTTTGTAAAAGGAGTGAAAATTGCCCTGAAGGATACAGGTGTGGTAACCTTCGAATTTCCTCACCTGATGCGACTGGTAGAGGAACATCAGTTTGATACCATTTATCACGAACATTTCTCGTATTATTCATTTTTTGCCGTAAAACAGATCTTCGAACACCAGGGTTTGGAAATGTTTGACGTTGAAGAACTTTCCACCCACGGAGGTTCATTGCGCATTTTCGCAAAACACAAAGAAGATAAAACAAAAGAAATATCTCCTAATGTTACAGATCTATTACGACGGGAAGAAGAATTGGGTATGAATACTCTTGACTATTACAGCAATTTCCAGGATAAAGTTGACAATATTAAATATACAGTCTGGGATTTTCTTATCAAGGCAAATAAAGAAGGAAAAAAAGTAATAGGATATGGAGCTGCAGCCAAAGGAAATACGCTGTTAAATTACTGTGGCGTAAAAGGAAATGATTTGGTGCAATTTGTTGTGGATCTGTCTCCTCATAAGCAGAACAAATATTTGCCTGCCAGTCATATCCTGGTCCGTGACCTGGACAGCATTAAAGAATATAAACCCGATTATGTGATCATTTTACCCTGGAACCTGAAAAAAGAAATTGGAGAACAGCTCAATTATATAAAGGAATGGGGAGGCCAATTTGTAACCTTTATTCCTGAATTAAGTATTTTCTAAAAGAGATTTATATATGATCGATTTTATCAAGGAATTGTATCCCATTTGCCGGAGTATTACCGGCAACGGAGTCAGGGAAACCCTGAACCTTATAAACCGTCATATACCTTTAAAAATCCATGAAGTACCAACCGGTACAAAGGTCCTCGATTGGGAGATCCCAAAGGAATGGAATATACGGGATGCTTATGTCAAAGATTCCTCAGGCAAAAAAATAATTGATTTCAAACAGTTAAATCTTCATGTACTGAATTACAGTACACCCATTCGTGCAAAAATGAGTCTTGCCGAGTTAAAACCTCATCTCTTCAGTATTCCGGACAAACCAACTTTGGTTCCTTACCGTACATCCTATTATGCTGAAAACTGGGGTTTTTGTATCAGCCACGATCAACTCACTTCCCTCAGCAACGATCTGTATGAAGTGGTTATCGATGCAGATCTTTCACCAGGAAATCTGACTTATGCTGAGTATTATCTGAAAGGTGAAACCACAGAAGAAGTTTTGATCTCTACCCACATTTGTCATCCATCACTTTGCAATGACAATCTTTCGGGGATTGCCGTATGTACTTATCTTGCCCGATCTTTATCACAAACCAGGCTTCACTATTCTTACAGATTTCTTTTCATTCCCGGCACCATTGGCGCTATTGCATGGCTGGCCCGGAATGAGGATCGTCTTAGCCATATTAAATACGGTCTTGTAACCTCTCTGCTCGGAATCGACAGTATGTTTACCTACAAACGCTCAAGAATCGGAAATGCCGGAATCGACCGAATTGTAGAACACGTATTATCATTGCAGGATATTCAATACAACATCATTGACTTTATTCCCTATGGATATGATGAACGGCAGTTTTGTTCTCCCGGATATAATTTACCAGTTGGCAACCTTACACGTGTTCCTTTTGGGGAATATCCGGAATACCATACTTCTGCAGACAATTTTGATCTTATCTCCGATAAAGCACTCCATGATTCCCTGGAAGTATTTCACGAAGTGATCAGGTATATTGAAGCCGACAGGAAATTGATAAACCAATATCCGAAGGGAGAACCTCAGTTGGGTAAGCGCGGGTTATATGATAACATAGGGGGAAGAAATGACAGTAAAACTCTTCAACTGGCGTTTCTATGGGTGCTGAATTATTCTGATGGTGAACATAGTCTGACGGATATTGCAATGTTATCCGGACTGGATCTCAGGATTATTCTTGAGGCAGCCGATATGCTGAAAGAAAAGCAATTAATAAAATAATTACAGAAATATTTACATTATAAAAACATATTACAATGGCTACCAAATTACAAAGACCTGATTACGCCTATATGGGAGGTAAAATAATTCCCTGGGATAAAGCTGTTCTGCACATAGGATGCGAAGCTATCACGAGGGGTTTGAATGTATTTGAAGGAATTAAAGGCTACTGGGATATTCATGGCAATTTCGGAATTGTTTTTTTGCAAAAGCATTACAACAGGCTGCTGCGATCGGCCAGGCTTTTACACATTCCGTGTCCATGGACCTATGACGAATATAAAGATGCTATTCTTCAATTGATGGGAAGGATGTTATCAAAAGAAAGGGATATGTGGGCAAGAATTTCATTATATGTTGTTGAAGGTCATTGGGGAGAAGGAACAAAGGCTGATCTGATCATCACAGCTTATCATCAGGACAAAGTAATGCCAGAGCCTATCGATATCGGGATCAGTACCTGGCAACGTGCAACCGATTCCGCATTGCCTGCACGCATAAAAACTTCAACCAACTATCAGGTAGGTAGACTGGCGCGCATGGAAGGTAAACCAAGAAATTGCTCCGATATGATATTGCTGAATAACCAGGGTCGCGTGGCTGAAGCAACAGGTTCCTGTGTGCTGATGGTCAGAGACGGTGTTGTCTATACACCGCCTGCATCCGAAGGTGCTCTTGAAAGCATTACACTGGCTTTTATTGAAAATCTGGCAAAATCACTTGGAATACCTTTTGTCCGCAGACCCATTGACCGCACGGAAGTGCTTATAGCTGACGAATTGGCTATTTGCGGAACACTGGCCGAACTGGTACCGATTGCTTCTATTGATGGTCTTCCGATGAATCCCAATGGCCCGCTGCTCACTTCCATTAGAGACAGATTTTTTAAAGTGGCCCGCGGCCAGGAAAGTGATCCGTCTTTTGAAGCCACTGTTGTACCTAAAGAATACATTAAAAATGCCTGATCCAATGAGGTATGACATAATCATCATTGGCGGAGGCATTGTGGGTTTATCCACTGCTATCCGAATTAAAGAAATATCGCCTGGTTTGAAAGTGGCAATTCTTGAAAAAGAAAATACGGTTGCCAAACACCAGACAGGCAATAATAGCGGTGTGATACATGCCGGCGTGTATTATAAACCCGGTAGTCTGAAAGCTACAAATTGCCGTAGTGGCTATAATCAATTATTGAATTTCTGTAATAAGGAAGGTATTCGTTACGACTTATGCGGCAAGCTTATCGTTGCCACACTCAGAGAAGAACTTCCCCGACTCGATAACTTGTATGAACGGTCGTTACAGAACGGTCTTGATAAGGTTAAAAAGTTGCCGGGTGAGGCCATTAAAGAGTATGAACCTTATGCAACAGGGTTGGCTGCCCTTTGGGTACCCTATACGGGAATTGTTGATTATACGGAAGTATCCCTGAAATATGCTGAAGTCTTTTCCGAACGGCTTGGTGGTGAAATCTTTCTAAATAGGCATGTTACTAACATTATCAGTAATACAAATCATTCTGAAATTATTACCCGGGACGGAAACTATCAGGCTAATCTGATCATAAACACTGCGGGATTGTTTTCCGATGAAATCGCTAAACTGAATCATCCCCAATTGAATGTAAGGATCATTCCGTTCAGGGGAGAATACGTGATGTTGAAGAAAGCAAAATCTTACCTGGTAAAAAACCTGATCTATCCTGTTCCTGATCCGAATTTCCCTTTCCTGGGCGTTCATTTTACACGCAGGATACAAGGCGGAACAGAAGCCGGTCCGAATGCAGTATGGGCATTCAAAAGAGAAGGCTATAAAAAAACAGACTTCGAGCTGACTGAATTTTTTGGGGCTCTGGGTTGGAAAGGTTTCAGAAAAGTCATGATGCAATACTGGAAAATGGGCCTGGGTGAATACTACCGCTCTTATAACAAGTTTGCGCTTACCAGGGCTTTGCAAAGGCTCGTTCCGGAAGTCAGATCAGAGGATCTGGATTCCGGTGGTGCCGGTGTCAGAGCCCAGGCCTGTGATAAAAATGGCGGATTGGTGGATGATTTCCTTTTTGTTGAGAATAAATTTATTATCAATGTACTTAACACACCGTCTCCGGCTGCCACAGCCTCATTGGCTATCGGGCAATCCATCGCAGAAAAAGCTATAGCAAGATGTAAAAACCAACAATCGAAATTGCCCGTTTTTCATTGATCAGTTCTCATTTGAAAAATGAGCCTGTCATAAAATATTATTTGTTCAATTATCATACTTAGCATCCTATTTATAGAGAAAGAGTTAGTGATTAAGAGTATTCACAAAAACCGGGATCAGCAGCCAGGTTTTTCCTCCTGATTTTGTTAGTTGTTAAATTGAGTGCATTGTATTCAAACATGCTGAAATTCTTATGTATTTGCCAAAAAAATAATAAATGATATAGTTGATCATGTATTTTTCCTTGTTTATCAAAATGAAGTCAACTGCACCTTTAAAATAAACTACATTTGTTCTGTAATTTGATCAATCTTTTAATGAAAGTAACATTACACACTGTTTAACATAAATCAAAATGAAATTAAATAATCTTATTATGAAAATAGCAAAACACAACCTAGTTACATTGTTGCTGATCTCATTCTCAACAATTTTCTTCAGTAATGCCTGGGCACAATGTCCAAGCAACATGATCTCTTATTGGAAATTACAGGAATCAAGCGGGCCTGATTATGTTGATTTTTATGGCAGTCATGATGCCTCAGGAGAAATTTCTGCACCCGTTCAAACTTCAGGAATTAGTGGAAAAGCACAATTGTTTTCCAAGAGTTCCGGTAATTATTTAACGATTGCAGATCATACACATTTTGACTGGGCAGGAACAGCCAGCTTTACCATTGAACTATGGGCCAAATTCACAGGAACAGGCACTGTTGATGTATTCATTGGAAGACAACCCGTATCCAATGTTTATTGGTGGATCGGAAGATTATCAAATGGCAGAATCTCATTTGAGTTGGGAGATAACAACGGTGTAAATGCCTCAACTACAACAACCAGTTTATACAACAACGGAGAGTGGCACCATGTTGTAGCTGTACACAACGGATCCGCAAACCAAAACCTTCTGTATATCGACGCAGCAGCACCTGTTACAACCGATATTACCTATACCGGCAACTTCAGTTCTTCTGCGGATATCAGAATAGGTGATTTTAACTATACTGCAACAAATTATCATTTTAACGGATCATTGGACGAAGTTGCCATTTATAGCCGGGCTTTAAGTGCCGGTGAAATTACAACTCATTATAACAATGCAAGACTTTACCAGATAGGTTATTGTGACGGAAATGCACCTGTATTTCTTTCAGAGCCTGAAATATATGCAACTGTAGGTCAGGAATATACATACGATGCAGATGCCTCGGGCAATCCCCTTCCGGTATACTCCCTGGTGGAATACCCTTCAGGTATGACTATCGGTGGAGTTACAGGGGAAATTTCATGGACCCCGGCTTCCCCATCTGCCAATGGTCATGTAGTGCTTCGTGCAACCAATGGTGCCGGTTATGCCGAACAGGAATTCAATGTATACATTGCAGAAGAACCTGATTGCAGGGACAATCTGATTGCATACTGGGATTTTGATGATGCCGGAACTCCTTATATTGACAATATTGCAGGATATGAATTGAATGGTTTAAATCCGGCATTTGCAGCGGGAAAAGTAAACGGAGCGCTGTCATTCGATGGTGTGAATGACAGCCTGAATATGGAAGATCCTTATGAATGGCCTGAATTGATCTTTTTTGATTTTGATGATGTACCCGATTTCTCATTTGAGGTATGGATGAAATCGGGAGCCTCACCAAGTACTGTTATGGTCATGATCGGACGGGAATCAACGGAAAATAACACACAATACTGGCTTGGTGTAAATACAGACGGATCTGTCGGATTTTACCTAAGTGATTATGGTGGAACAAACAATTATGTCGAAGGCGGATCGGTATTGGATAATGCATGGCATCATATTGTTGCCACTTACAATGGCACTTCAAACGCAATGAAATTATATGTAGATAAGGTTTTGGTGGATGAAATAACGCAAAATTTTTCAAATTTCGGTTGTAATATGGATTTAAATATTGGCTATTTGAACACTTCCACTGATAAATTCTGGTATGAAGGATTGCTTGATGAAGTAGCTTTTTATGACACAGATTTAAGTTCAACAGTTATTACTGAAAATTACAATGCAGGAAATGCCGGTGATGGTGCCTGTGTATACAATTATGCTCCTATTATTCTGACTTCTCCGGATACCGAGGTAGACGAAGATTCTCCGTATTATTATCAAATTTCTGCAACTGATATTGATCCGGGTGATGTACTGTCAATTTCCGCACCAACAAAACCTGCCTGGCTGAATTTCTCTTACACTCCCGGCGAAACAACGGCTGTGCTCAGCGCAACGCCTACAAACGACAATGTTGGTTTACACGATGTTAGCTTAAGGGTATCTGATGGCAGTATCAATGTTGACCAGCCCTTTACCATTGAAGTGATCAATGTGAACGACGCTCCTTACTTTACATCAACACCTGTAACAGATGCAACCGAAGACCAGGAATACGTCTATAAGGCAACAGCAGATGATGATGATGTTGGTGACAACATTGAAATTACCGCTGTTACTCTTCCTTCATGGCTGGAGTTCAGGAATGATTCACTGATCGGTACACCCGAAGACGATGATGTTGGAACACATCCTGTTTCATTGCGGGTAAGCGATGGTACTGCCACTGCTGACCAGAACTTCACCATTGAAGTGGAAAATACGAATGATGCCCCTGTTATTACCTCTGTTCCATCGGAAACGGCAGCAGTCGGAGTAGAATATATATACCATATGACAGCTACCGATGTGGATGAGGATGATGTTTTGACATTCTCTGAAGTCTATACACCGGACTGGCTAAACTTTAATGCGGGTGATGCCATACTTTCCGGTACACCAACAGAAGATGATCTGGGAGAAAATGTGGTGATCCTGAAAGTAAATGACGGTACTATTGATGTAATGCAGAATTATGAAATAATAGTCAGCATTACTGCTCTTAACGACCATCAATCGGATATGGAATTGCTGGTATTCCCGAATCCGGCCGACGATGTGATCCATTTTGAATTTTACAACAACGGATCGAAGAGAATTGTCATCTATGACATGACCGGGAATGTTCTAAGGGATATTCTTTCGGACCAGGTGAAAAAAGTGGATGTTAATATTTCTGAATTACGCCAGGGCATTTATATCTATAAAGTATTCTATAACGATCAGATCATAACCGGAAAATTCACCAAAAAACAATGATCTCGTTGGAATACAAATGATTGATTAAAAATTTAAAGATAACCCGGCATTCTATAGTCATAGAGTGTTGGGTTTTTAAAAGACTTTTTAAAAATTCGCATTGGTAACAGTACTGTTGTCGGGCTTAATGAAAATAGTGTTTCATGAAAAAAATAAAATGCCATTTACTGCTGATTTTTGTGTTGCTTTTCGGACTCTCTTTTCTCTGTATGGCTCAGACAGTAAAAGTAATGCCAATGGGGAATTCAATCACTTACGATTCGCATTCAGGTGATTCAAGACCAATAGGAGATAGGATATCATATCGGTTTAAGTTATACCAATTGCTCACGGCAACAGGATATGATTTTGATTTTGTGGGAAGTGAAGATGCAGGCAGCAATTACCTGGGTGATGAAATGGATGACAATGCCGGGTTTCCGGGGATCACGGATGATCAGTTGGCCAATCTGATCAATACGGGTTATAATGCATACTACAACCCCCCCACGCCAGTAACTCCGGGTCCTTACTTAAACTATTATCCGGCCGATATTATTCTGCTTCATATTGGGACCAATGACCTTACTGTCAGTCCGGACGATGTGAAAGATATCCTGGACAATATCCGGTCATTTGATTCGGATGTTTATATCATCGTTGCGCGCATTATCAACAGAAGAACCTATCATGCCGAAACAACCCAGTTCAATGACAATGTTGAAGCCATGGTTGCGGCACGGGGTGATAACAGGATCATTATGGTGGATATGGAAGACGGTGCCGGTATTGACTATTCAACAGAGATGGTGGATAACCTGCATCCCAAGCAGACCGGTTATGATAAGATGGCCTATGTCTGGTTTGATGCATTGGATAACCTGAACCAGAATCCTGTAATATCTTCATTTCCTGATCAATACACCGGCATGGGCAAATCATTCGATGCGATTAACCTGGATACGGTAGTAACAGATATTGAAGACCCTGACTATTTAATGCAATGGACATACCGGCAGCAAGCCGGCTCCAACCTGAATGTATCCATCGATGTTAACCGGATATTACAGGTCAGTCCGAAAGACGACGAGTGGCTGGGAAGTGAAACTATCTGGTTAAAAGTTGAAGATTCCGGAAACGGAGCTTTCAGAAAAGCCGATTCCATTGAAGTTACATTTACTGTTGAGATCAATAACAATCCACCCATTATCCTGTCTGAAGCCATTCTTACTGCAGACGACTACGAAGAATATACCTATACCATAGAAGCCATTGATACAAACCTGGGCGATGTGGTTACTTATTTTATCAATGAAGAACCTGAGTGGCTCAGTTTCAATGCAGTTACGCATACCATATCGGGAACACCGCTATGGAATCATGCGAATAATTTTTTTGATGTTTCGATTGGCGTTACCGATGGAATCGATACGGTATACCAGGATTATACCATTTTTGTATCCGATACGGATGATCCTCCTGAATTCGTTTCCGTACCTGACACTGTTGCATATCCCGATTCAGTATACATGTATGAACTTATGTATTTCGATAAAGACGAAGATGATGAGCTTAGCCTTAATCTTCTCACCTATCCTGACTGGTTAACTTACATCGAAGGATCCAGAACATTTTACGGCATCCCTTCAAGCAGTGAACTGAACCAGGAATTCCCTGTTGTACTGGAACTTACAGACGGACAGACAACTGTGTATCAAACCTTTATCATAGAGGTCAAAAGCCCAACATTTATTCCCCGAGTTTACAGTTCCGGACTAAATCCGATTGTATTTCCAAATCCATCTGCGGGAGAAATAACCATTGTATTCCGGGAACCGGTTGCAAAATGCGAAATCGATATCCTTGACATACAGGGAAGGTTGACAAAGACTATTGAGATGAATACACGAGGACAAAATGTTACTGTTGATCTGTCAGGTTATAAAAAAGGATTTTATTTCCTTTCCGTTACTCATTCAAACCATACATATACAAACAAAATTCTGTTAAAATAAAGAAAAGCATATATGCATCTTTTATTTTTCTTCCTTCAATAAACGATTCATCTATAAATGATCAGATTTTTTAAAACAAGCAGTAGTAATATACAACCGGATAAAAGATGCTTTTCAATTCATTAGAATTTCTTGTTTTCTTCCCCATAGTCATTGCGTTGTACTTTACATTGCCCCATCGTTTCAGGTGGGTAATGCTGCTGTTGGCCAGCTATTATTTCTACATGTGCTGGAATTATACCTATGTTGTACTGATCGTATCAACTACTGTAATTAACTATATTGCAGGTATAGGAATTGCAAGGTCAAGATCGGCATTTATCCGGTCGTTTTACCTGGTCATGGGCCTGGTAACAAGTCTCGGCATCC
>Ga0315549_1002759_pt1 | contig 16298 bp, 18 predicted proteins | sample SalMarSW160200MG_FD_203101 | JGI IMG/M metagenome (GOLD analysis project Ga0315549, IMG submission 203101) | Salt marsh sediment microbial communities from the Plum Island Ecosystem LTER, Massachusetts, United States - Salt Marsh Sediment SW1601-200 ... | reverse complement strand
TCAATCTGCGACCAGGCATTCTTGACCTGATTGCGCAGGCGAATCAAGGCATTGTAAATGCCGATTACAAAAAGAAAAAGCACGACCAGTAAGACAAGGAGCAGGATCAGTACGCCTGCGACGGAAAATAGCGCACCCATACTTTCCCCCTTTCATTATTTGAATTGTTACTGTTTTGTTTTTCTATGACTGACGTTTCTTTAGAACGAGTGCGATGACGAGAATGACGACTCCGACGACCGCAAATATTATACTGTATGTACCCATTTTTTTTCTCCTAAATGAATCCAAGGTTATTTTATTCGAATTTTCCTTCTCGGCCGAACATATCGGCTAACAATTTCTGAATTTTATTATCTTTGTCCAATTTGGCCCGGTCAAAGATATCCTGTAATTCACCTTTGTCAAACCAGAGGCCGTCACCTTTGCGGCATTTGTCTATCAGCAGGATGGGTTTGGAAGAGCCGACGGTGATTTTGCACATTTTTTTCAGACATATCGGGCATTTTCTGAATTTTTCGCCGGATGTTTGTTCGTTTTTAAAAGAGTTGAGCAGTTGTGCAGCCTTTTCCGGCTCTCCGAGGAGCATTTTTAGCTCCCCTGCGTCGAGCCAGATACCGCCGCAGTCGGTGCAGTAGTCGATTTCAACTTCCTGAAGCTCAAGAGTAATCATCGCGTTTTTGCAAACCGGACAATCCATATTTAAGACTCAAGACACCAGACCCAAGACTTAAGACTCAAGACAACAGACTTAAGACTCAAGACACCAGACTTAAGACTCAAGACACCAGACTTAAGACTCAAGACAACAAACTTAAGACTCAAGACAACAGACTTAAGATACAAGACTCAAAAATGAATTTATTGAGCCGGCCGGTTGAGCTAACGACCGAGCGTAATATTACCGCAGTGGAACAGAGAGGTCAAGAAAAGCTTTTGGGTATTTTTGCTTAAAATCAGGGAGTTTGGAATTCCGGGCGGAAAATAAAGCAAGACTTGAAGTAATGTCCGAAAAAATCTATATTTATGGGGTTGTGGGACAAAGTGGGCTGTTTCTGCGAGAGGGACAGATAAACAGGTATGAATTGACAAGAGGCCGGTTATTAAGAGAAACTTTATGAAAAAACGACCGAGAAACGGGCTAAATAGCGGAGATGTTTGTACTTGACGGGGGGATAGGTGGAGACTAATATTGCTGCAATTATTCGGGCTGCTATAGATGGCGGCCAAGTGATTAAAAGGGCTTAAATATGATAGTTGACTGTCACACACATATAGACTTTGCCGCAGGCGATGATGTCGGCGCGTCGGAACATCTGGAGGCGGCAGAGACAGTGGATGCCTGTATAGTTCTGGCCAGGGCCGGGGAATCGAACGAAGAGGTCAATAAGAAGCTGTCAGAATATGTTGTCAAGCATAAAGAAAAGATGGTTGGTTTTGCGGTCGTAGAGCCGACGAAAGATAATGTCAGTGTTAAACATCTGACCTTTTTAAGAGATAAGCTGGGACTGAAGGGGACGGTTTTGTATTGCTGCCAGTGCGGTTTTCACCCTTGCCACAGCAGGGCGATGCAATTTTACGAATCGGCCCAGGAAGTTGGATTGCCCGTTTTCTTTCATAACAGCGGTGTGGGCCTTGGCCGTGAAGCAGTTCTTGACTATACTCAGCCTTACCTTTTGGATGGGATTGCGAGGGCATTTGGCCGCTTGAAAATTGTTATCGGTACTATGGGTATACCGTTTGTTGAGCAGACGTTGTCAATAGTAGCTAAACACAAACATGTTTACGCGGATTTAACGATAAGGCCAAGTAATGTCTGGCAGGTTTATAATATGGTGATGTCAGCATACGAGCGGGGCGTGATGAATAAACTGCTTTTCGGCAGCGGTTTTCCGGCGGGCAATGCGGGGGAGTGCATAGAGGCGCTGCTTGGTTTTAATATGCGGTTAGCCGATACGAATTTGCCGACGGTCCCGCGGGGCAATATTCAAAGCATCATTGAGCGTGATACGCTTGGATTGCTGGGTATAAAAAATAAGGGTACAGCAGAAGAAGATAATAGTACGCAGGCATTAGAGCCAAAAAGCAAAAGGACTGCGAAACACGAAATATGAAAGCTGAGCTTCTGGAAGAGCGACGTGAGAGCTGGGGAACACGAGGTGGATTTGTACTTGCGGCGGTAGGTTCTGCGGTAGGCCTGGGTAATCTTTGGGGATTTCCATATAAACTTTACAGCTATGGTGGCGGTGCGTTTTTGATACCTTATATCCTTGCTCTGATTGTGGTTGGTATTCCCGTGATGATTCTCGAGTTCAGCATCGGCCACTATACTCAGCGTGCGGCCCCGGACGCATTCAAGCGTGGTCACAAGCGCTTTGAGCTTGTCGGCTGGTGGGGTATTATTCTTGCCTTTGTGATAGTGACTTATTACCCTGTGATACTGGCGTATTGTTTCAGCTTTTTGTGGTACAGTATCGTGGGAATTTTCAAGGGAGGGGAACTGCCCTGGGCGGGGGTGGGGATTGAAGGCGTTGAGAACGCCAAGCAATTCTTTAACGAGACATATCTGGGCAAGATTGACATCGAGGGTGCGCGTTTCTACCTCGGCTCTATCCGGTGGAATATAGTGCTGCCTCTGGTGATTACGTGGACGGCGATGTACTTTTGCATATTCAAGGGCGTTCGGTTGGTCGGCAAGATCGTGTGGCTGACCGTTCCGCTTCCCTGGCTGATGCTGCTTATCCTTGCGGTTCGCGGCCTGACTCTGGAAGGGTGTATGCAGGGGCTGGCGTATTACCTGGACCCGGTGTGGTCGGAACTTTACAAAGCTATTACATGGCGTTATGCGTTCGGGCAGGTGTTCTTTTCGTTGAGTCTTGCTTACGGCATTATGATAACTTACGCGAGCTTCCTGCACAGGAAAAGCGATTTGAATAATAATGCCGCTATTATCAGCATTGCCGACTTTGCGACGAGTTTTGTAGCGGGTCTGGCGGTATTCGCCACGCTGGGTGGGATGGCGTTCGTGACTCAGCAGGCCGGTCATGCCGTGACGGTGGAGACGGTGGCCGAGTCGGGTCCGTCGCTTGCCTTTGTGGCGTTTCCATACGCGCTGGCGCAGCTACCATATTCGGCGTGGTTCAGCTTTATTTTCTTCTTTGCCCTTATCACGCTGGGTCTTGACTCGGCATTTTCGATGACCGAAGCAATTCTGGCGAGTATCGTTGACAAGACCGGATGGCGCAGGAGCATTGTTCTGCCTGTGCTGAGCGTGGTGGGCTTTGGTTTCGGCTTGTTGTTTGTGACGAGGGCGGGATTCAACTGGCTTGGTACTATTGACGGCTTTGTGAACGGGACGTGGGGCATAGCGTTTATGGGTCTGGTGGAGTGTGTTGTTTTAGGCTGGCTTTGGCGGATTGGGACGTTGCGGCGTCACGCGAACAGCCGAAGTGACTGGCAAGTGGGCAGATGGTGGGATTATCTGATTCGGATAGTGATTCCAGTTCTACTGGGTACTCTTTTCTTCTGGCAGCTTTTCGACGATATCAGCAGTGAAGTAGGTTTCATAAGGACGCCTGAAGGCAAATGGATACTTCCAAACTGCGTTGGACTTGTTGTTGTTGGTCTGACGCCGGTATTGTCCGTTATTTTCAGTCTGTTCAGAGGTCGCAGCGATGTTGAGTCGCCAAGATATGAAGAGGCGGATTTGGGTACTGACGGCAGGAAAGGTGGAGTAGTATCGCTTTTATTAGCGTTAATTCCGGCAGTAGGTTTGTTGGTTATTTTACTTGGCTCATCAGTCCCGGAGGCGGCTGCAAGTCAACTGAAGAATCCACTATTCTGGTTGTTTCTGGTGGTCAGTATTGTTGTGATGGGTCTGAGCAATTATCTTTTAGATAAGCATAATACATCCAGCAGTCAGGTATCGTGGTTTGCGCGATGGGCCGGGATATTGGCGACGATGGATGTGAGCGCCTTTGTTGCGGTGATACTGCTTGGTCTGATGGATAGTGTCAAAATCAGTGAAGAGACAGTGCCTATTCGGGACAAGCTGAGCGGCGTTTCGTACATCATCTTAGCGGCGGTTTTTCTGATCATAGTAGGTGGTTTGGCGTGGTGTTTCTTCCGCGCGTTGTTAGCAGCTAATGCAGGTAAAGGGATTCAGCATGCGGACGAAGTCGGCGATGAGATGCAAGAAGCGGAGGACAAGAATAGCGTATAGGGCTTAGTGCATAGACAAACGAAGCTATCCGTTATTTTGGTTTGAAGCCGTCGATGCTTTTGCCGGTGTACTTACGGCAGGCCTTTTCCAAATCCACATCGGTTATGTTTGCGAGTGTGCATAGCCAGGCGAAGACATCGGCAAATTCTTCCTCTTTGTTATTTTGGTCATTTGAAGCCAAGGCTGTGGCAAGCTCACCGACCTCTTCAATAAACCACATAAACGTGGCGGGAATTCCCCTTTCTCGGTCTCGCTTTTCGTATTTTTTTGCGATTATGCGTTGGAATTCGCTGATATTCATTTGATAAGCGCCCAAGAGCACACGAACACAAGAGCACAAGAGAACTCTTATAGCTTATGCGTCTTTGTATGCTGCATTTTCTATCCTTCGATTAAAGCTGAAAGCTTTGCTTTTCCGACAACACTCCTGGTCTGAACAATTGCATTTGTGTAGAGCTGTCAGGGCTGATAGTAAATTCTTTTATTTGCATTTACTCTACCAAGTTTAATTATTACCGTAAATCAAGGTAATTTTCCTCTCTAAAATGAGTAAAATGAAAAAAATCCCATTTTTTTTTTTACTTGCGTAAAAAGCTTGACAACCGGGTATTTCTAACATAAGATTCCGCCGTATGATGATAGTCTTGTATGGAGATTATTATGGCTGTGATTAAGCCGAGGATCAGTGTACAGTATGCTGAGAATGCAACTGTAGTTACTTTTGTCGACGAGAAGATTCTCGAAGAGATGGACATTCAGGCACTTAGAGGCTCTATTATGTCGGTGATAGAAGAGGGGGGCCGTATAAATCTGATATTGGATTTTTGCAATGTTCGTTTTCTATCTTCTGCTGTTTTGGGTCTTTTAATGAGGATCAGTAAAAAGGTTTATGAGCAGGATGGCCAGTTAAGACTTTGTAATATAAGCTCAAGGCTCTACGAGATATTCAAAATCACGCGTCTTAACAAAATTTTTGATATATACGATGATGTCGAAAGTGCGACCCAGAGTCTGTCCGGCACGGATTAGGCTCGCTTTTTTTGTTTTTTTTGCTCGGCAAAGATTGTCTGATAATCTGGGATACTATATGGCCGATGGCTTGAAATGTAACTTTAGTTTTGCATCACGGTTGGGGGCCCTTCAGGATGGAATAGATTATGTCTTCAGAAATGCCTGTTAGTTACTCAGCGGTTGTTGAGAGTATATCTTCTGCTATTTCTTCTTTGCGTGAGAGTGTCCTGTCCAGCCTCAAAGACCATAATTTCGGCGAAGGTGATATTTTTGCCGTGCATCTGGCTTTAGAGGAGGCTTTTATCAATGCGGTCAGGCACGGTAATAAAATGGACCCTGCCAAGGGTGTAAGGATTGATTATTTGGTGGAGGCGGATAAGATTACAGTTTCTGTGACGGATGAAGGTAATGGATTCGATCCGGAAGCAGTTCCTGATCCGCGGTATGGTGAAAATCTCTACAGGCCGGAGGGCCGAGGATTGTTCCTTATGCGCTCATATATGGATGAGGTTGAGTTCGACGAGCGAGGTAATAGTGTGTGTATGGTCAAATATAAAGAAAAGGCGGGTCCAGCAAGAAACGAGGATTAAACACAGGCACAGTCGGCGGTGGGGTTTTTATAATCACGTCAAAGACTGCTCCATAACGGATTATGGGAAATAATAAAAGGATGTTTGGCAGATTATCTACAATATTCAGTTGTTTATTAATTTTCAGCGGCTGTGCAAACAAAGACGCGGCTGAGCCGAGGATAGTATATAATCCTAATTCAGAGCTCACATTAGTTGAGCCGACTATTGTAAAGCCGAAGCTAAAGCTGGGAAGTATTGATAAAAATATCCCACGAGAGTGGTATCCCCCGTCACGATTGGAAAAAAGATGGGCCGCAATCGTGATACATCACTCGGCAACAAACAAGGGAAATTCGGCTATATTTGACAGGAAGCACAGAGAAGAGAACCATTGGGACGGAGTCGGATACGATTTTGTTATAGGTAACGGCACCGACAGTGGTGACGGCCAGGTGGAGGTAACGTTTCGCTGGCGAGAACAGCTTACCGGAGCTCACTGCAAGACACCTAATAACTGGGCAAACGAAAACGGAGTAGGAATTTGTCTTGTGGGTAATTTCGACTATACGTCGCCTACTGCACGGCAGATGCAGTCTCTCTTGAAACTGGTTCGTTTTCTTCAAAATCGGTACAGGATTCCGAAAAGCCGAATTTATGGTCATAAAGACATGCCCGGAGCACACGTAACGGCCTGTCCCGGAAGAAAATTTCCGATGGCCAGACTAAAATCGATGCTTTGATTTTGAATTGATACGATATCCTCACTTAGACCGCATATTTCATTTCACTTGATGCCAACCGCGACTTTAAGTTGAGCTAATAAAACCAAAAATACCATCTCTGGTCTATCTCTCCTTTTCATCTTTTAGTCCTTTCTTTTTCTATTCAAAAATATACCCATCAAACCAGCCCCTAATAAAACTAATGAACATGGTTCAGGGATTATTTCTATGGATACTGACACAGGGACTGTTTCATAAGAGCTATCAAGCCATAGTTTGCCGGTCACGGTATATAGCCCAGGAGGCACTGGAAAGTCGTCAAATTCTAAATCCGTTCCATTTTCGTTCATCATATTCCAGAGTCTTTCGCATTCTCTTGAACCATAGGCACTTAAACCAAAATTCATAGGTGGAAGAATTGGTATTTGCCACGGCAAGCGCCAAACCTCGCTGTCAGCATCATCTTTGATAATAGAACTGTAACAATCTGGCCACTGAGGACCTTCTCCTAAAGATATAGGATTTTCAGTTACATTAGTTACCCTGTATAATATCTCAACAATTTCACCCAAGTCGTAAACAGCCTTGTCCGTCTGGATGTAGTATTCTATGCCATCTTGAACTATAGAATTTGAGTTAACGAGAGTGGCTTTCGCACTTGCTGTTATGAATAATATAGATATGCCGGCACAAATTAGGTTCTTTACGTTTTTCTTTGTTCCCCCAGTCATTTTACTGCCCTCATTTCTGGCCAAAGCGGTCATAAAATTTTCGCAATAGTAGCTGGTGCCGTGTCGTGTTGCAAAATCCCAAAATATCAACGCTAATCCATCCTTATATTATTTTAGTGCCTAAGAGCAGGCCTGTCAACACAAAAAATTTTGCAGATTTGACTCGTCATTGATTTTTTCTCTCAAAACGGCCTTTTGTAAAATTCTTGTCGTTTTTAGCACAAAAATACGCAGGCCTCCCCAGAAAAAAAGTTCCTTCAACAAAGAAAACACACCAAAAGCGCAGGTAACGTAAAGACCGGGCAGTACCCTGTTAAAATCCATCGAAATATCCGCACTTAAGGCAGGGGATGTGGGTCCCATAAATCTGCTTCAAAGCTCAGCGATTGCGTTTTTTGGCAGAATGCAAGCAGAACATTCCCTTAGATCAGAATGCAAAGAAAGTATCCCTTCGATTATACCGAAGTCATTTCGAGAACAGTTTTGTAAAATTGAAAAGGATTGAGTCGAATGGATATTTGCCAGTCACAGTTTCCTCAGGTCAGTGCGCTAAATGAACATGTTGCAGGAGAAATTTTTGATATTCTGCCCGAGGATGGTCCCATTGTGATGATTATAGGCAGAGATGGCAGCCGCTGGCTGAGCAACTCCGAAAAATTGTCCGAACTGGACATTAGCGAGTCTTTTCTGAAAGGAGTCTGTGCTAAAATTGACGACGGTGCCGAGCCGGTCATAGCTCGGATAAACGACTTTGGTGTTGTTGCCGTGCAGTTGGCTACGGAGCAGATTAACTATGGTTATGTAATTGTCGCTCTGCCGCAATATAGTCCTGAGTCGGTTCTGATAAATATCGGCCTGATTGAAATGTTACTCAATCAAATCGGCCTGATATTTAGGTTAGTCGAGCAAAACGACATTGCTTTATCGGCATCGGATAAAACGGCTCAGCTTGTATAGTTGCGGTAATGTCACTTCGGGCGGGCTTTTGAATTTCATATATCGTATTTCGCACACATTGCTGCATTTCACATTGCCTTGTTTAAAGTCGGCTGTGCCGTTTCGAGCACTTCGCTTCGCTCTGCATAAACCCGGCGGAGAATCTCGCCGTTTCCGGGCGATAAAAAGATTCTTCACCCACCTTTGGCGGATTCAGAATTACATTCACGATAAGTTTTCAGCAGAGCAATTCCACATTTGAGCAAAATCACTCAAAGTTTGAGTTGTATTTACGGGCTTAATTGCTATAATTCGCGTAGTGCAGTATGAATGGACAGTGAGCTAACTTGAGTTAAGGGAAAAAATGAGATTTCGGGTTTTTAAGAACGGCAAAATTTTTGAGAAATTCAAGCTGTGTGGCGCGTATCTTTTCGGGACCGATGGTGTTGGTATTCGCCGGGCAAAGATTACATTCAAAAACGGCATTATCAAATGTGAAAGGCCAAATCTGGGAACTGCGGGGCTTGCATTGTTGTGGCCTATTGAAGGTTTCGGGAGGGTGCTATTACCGACGACCTGCCTGCCTGAGAGGACTGAGCCGTATATTCTAAACGTCGAGATAGCACGAGCAAGGCTGATGCAAATAATTAACAAGCGGGAGGACTGGTCGCTTTTTGACCGAGTAGAGGGCTTAACGGATATTTACAAAGAGGCCCAGGATTTGTTTATTCAGTCAATTCAGCAAATAACAAAGGCACCAGCGGCGTCTCAATTGGCAGATGAGTCGCTGAGAAAAGCAATAGTATTTTCCGAGAAGCTGGCAATTAACCATGCGGAGTCGCTTTTTAATGCGCGCGGCGAAAGCCACGGTTTTGGACGAGGCAGTTTTGGCTGCAGAGTAAACCCGGTGCAGATTTATAATTATAAATATGTTAAAAGGCTGCTCGAATTTTTCGGGTTCGTAACGATACCGATAAACTGGGCACAGATAGAGTCTGTTAGAGACAGTTGCGATTTTTCGATGGTTGACGCCTGTATTAAGGTTCTTAGTAAAAAGAAATTGGCAATAAGCGCAGGACCTCTTCTTTGTTTTTCGAAAGAGACTCTACCCAAGTGGCTGCTGCGGGGTGGCGGCGGCTTTGAAAAGATTCGTGAGACGGCATATCAATTTGTTACAAAGGTAGTCAGCCGGTATGCAAACGATATTCATGTGTGGTCTGTTATCAGCGGCTTGAATGTGTTTAACGATTTTGGATTTAACTTCGAGCAGGTCCTGGAAATGACTCGTGCGGCTAATATGGCAGTAAAAGCGGCCAGTGACAGGGCTTTTAAGATAATAGAAATCAGCGACCCCTGGGGTGAGTATTATGCAACAAATGCTGATACGATTCCACCCCTGGTTTATATGGATATGATTGTACAGAGCGGGATTAATTTTGATGCATTCGGACTGGCTATGCGTTTTGGAAAAAATCAATCTGGTATGCATGTTCGAGATATGATGCAAATATCGTCAATTTTGGATTGCTTTGGGCCTATAGCCAAGCCTTTGTATATAACCGACGTGGAAGTACCGAGCCAGCACGGAGACGGTCAGCAGCAGGGGGAAGTTGCCGGCGTGTGGCATAAGGAATGGGACCAGGATCGTCAGGGACAGTGGATTGAGCAGTTTTGTAAGATAGCACTGAGCAAACAATTTGTCGATACGGTGACCTACTCGAGTCTTTGCGATAACCAGAGCAGTACTATATCCAACAGTGGTCTGCTGACGGACCGGCTTGAACCCAAAAAATCATTTCACACGCTGAAGAGATTGCACGATGTTGTTTTCAATCGGTAGATATATCTTGATACGTGTTTTGTGATTCATAGCCGGCAGCTTGTGTATTGGTCGAGTAGCGATTTTTCAGAGTGTGGCATATAAAGGATTATATGGCAAGTTATAACTATATCCGACATTCGGAGGCCGGTCAAAACAGGATTCGAGCTTTTGCGTTTGTTATCAGTGTGAGCGTATGTGCTCTGCTTTGTACGGTTTTTGCGGTTTCGAGTCTTGAGGCGGTTCGACAATCAAGTATCATCGAGTTGGACGAGAGAATCAATCCAAACGAAGCCTCCGTGTCGAGCCTGGTAAGATTGCCGGGTATAGGCATTTCGCGGGCTGAAGCGATAGCAGCTTATCGTAACAATTTCAGCAAAGAAGACAGCAGCAGTCAGGCCTTTGGCAATTGTGATGATTTGCAAAAGATTAAAGGCATAGGGCCTAAAACGGCACAAAATATCAGCCAATGGCTGAAGTTTGAATAAGAATTAAGGTGGCGATTATTTTTAGACAATTTAGAGCTCTATTGCTGACGGTACTGGCAATAGCCTTGTTTGGCTATTCAGAAGAGTCGGTGGCCGAGCAGGGAATCTTTGATATGGCGAAGTTAATTCATAAGAAGGCATTAACACTTGACAGTCACGTTGACATTCCTGATACGCGGTATCCCACAGGGGCATTTGACCCGGGGATAGACAATCCCAGGCTCAAATGCGACCTTGTCAAAATGGATAGGGGCGGTGTGGACGGTGTGTTTTTGGCGGCTTACGTCAGGCAGCAGAATCGCGACTCCGATGGGTACAAAAGTGCGTATGAATCTGCGGTGCATAAAATTGGTGCAATCCATCGTCTGGCTGAGAAGATGTATCCCGAGCGCTGCGAGCTTGCCTTGTCCCCGGACGAGGTTGAGCGCGTTATACAGGCCGGCAAAAGAGCTATTATGGTTGGTATCGAGAACGGATTTGCGATTGGTAAAGACCTGTCAAAAGTGAAAAAATTCTACGACTTAGGCGTCCGGTATATCACGTTGAGTCATAATGGTCACAATGACATTTGCGACTCGTGCAATCCCAGGAAAAAACTCGGCGACAAGGCAGCCGAACACAACGGGCTGAGCAAGTTCGGTGAGAAAGTTGTTGCGGAAATGAACCGGCTGGGCGTTATGGTTGATGTGTCTCATATTTCTGTAGAATCCTTTTATGATGTAATAAGAGTGTCGAAGGCCCCTATTATCGCGTCACATTCGGGATGCCGGGCACTTGCCGACCACTCAAGGAATTTGTATGATAAGCAGTTGAAAGCGCTTGCGAAAAACGGCGGCGTTATTCAGATAGTAGCGTATAGCGGTTTTTTGAAGCCGGATTCGCCCGAACGACGTAAAGCGATAAAAAGTTTAGGAGAAGCAGGTAATAGCGAGACAAAGGATATCGAGTGGTTCAATGAGCAAATGAAAGAAATCAATGCGAAATACCCGCCTGCAAGTCTGAAGGATTTTGTTGACCATTTAGACTATGCAGTTAAGATTGCAGGGATAGACCATGTTGGTATCGGCAGTGATTTTGATGGCGGTGGCGGTATCCCCGGCTTTAACGACCATTCCGAAGCATTGAATGTTACGATTGAATTGGTTAAACGAGGGTATTGCGAAGACGATATTGCAAAAATATGGGGCACTAACCTGCTTCGTGTATGGCGTGAAGTGGAAAAAGCAGCAAAGGATTTGCAAAAAGGTTCTTCAAATGGACGAATGGGAAATTGATAAGCCGTTGGGGCATTGCTACGGGGCGGGCAGGCGGATAGAGGCCGGCGAAGAATACTATGGCGCTCTTGTAGAAAGCGAGGAAGGACTAAAGCGTCAGGATTTTTGTGCCGACTATTGGAATGAGCATAAGCCGAATGTTTTTTGTTACTGGAAGACCAGGCTGCCACACCCGGACGAGAAAAAACAGATATTCGTTGATGACGAGATGCTGATGGCCTTTTTTGAGCGGCTGGCAGGTGAGAGAGAGCAGGAAAAGATAAACTTCCGGTTTGTGTTGGCGCTTGTTTTGATGCGCAAAAGGCGTCTTAAGTACGATTCATCCAAAGCCGAAGACGGCAAGGAAATATGGCGTTTGAGGATAGCGGGCGGCGATAAGGAATTCGTGGAATTGATAAATCCGCATCTGGATGAGGAGCAAATCGAACAATTATCGTCCCAGATTGGCCAAATACTTCAGGTGGACTTGTAAATATCGTATAGTGTTTAGCGTATAGTGGATGGAGTAAATCCGAAATTCGAAGCACGAAATACTAAACGAATTCAAATGTTTAAAATTCAAAATTCAAAACCGAGAAGCAGCCTGCGATTGATACTTTATTTTGCCTGGGTGATTTTATTATTAATTGTAGCCGGCTGCGAGCCGCAAAGGCGTGAGCCGGAGCCGGTTTTTCCGGGCAAAAAATCTGTGTCTGAGGCGCTGCACGCTTTGAGTTCGCGTTCGCAAAATATAGGACCTTTGAAGGCCAGCGGTCAATGTCTTTGGCAGTACTATAGTGAGGGCAAAGCACACAACGAAAACTTTGCGGTGAAAATCTGGGCGAATCCACCGGCAGAAGTTTATCTTCAGGGCGATATTGGTTTTAATCCGAGAGGTATTGTTCTCGGCTCAAACGCAAGCGAGTTCTGGCTTTTAATCAAGCCTGAAGTCAGCCGATACTCGTGGGGTAAATGGTCGGAGCAGGGTTCTTCGAGCGGACTTATGTTTGTTCCTAAAACTCTGGGAGAAGGCCTTGGGATAGTCGAAGTCAGTAATGAAAAGGATTGGTCTTTGTCTAAAGAAGACAACTTTGACGTGCTTGTCAGAGGCAATGGCAAGCGTGGGGTTGACAAGAAGATATATATCAGTCGCCGGGACTATTTAGTTCGAAAGATTGAGTATTTTGATGTAAATGGGGAAGCTGTGGCTATGGCAGAACTGGATAGATACAGGGAGGTTTCCAAGGAATTTTTTATACCGGCCTCTATAAAGATAATTATGTATGGGGAGGAAGGCTCCGATGGTTCGGCCACTGTCAGGCTTAGCCTGAAGTCTGTAAAATCGGAGAGTTTTACGGAGATACGACGCAATATTCTTTTCAATCGCCCCGGGACGAGTGGTTACAAGAATATTTACAGAATTATTAATGCTCAAATAGTTGAATAACCGGGTTAGGAATATAAGGCATATACCCGTGCTTGACGGCATTTTCGAAGTTATCTACGTAATCGGTTTTGTTACAGGCTCTGTCGTGCGGAAATTGTATGTGAGGGGATACGACCGGACTAAATTCACTGATGACCGGAAGAATTGGCTTGATAAATTGCTGCTGGTTGTAGTTAGTTTGGGTTTTATTGCTGCGCCTTTGGTATACCTTTTAACAGGCTGGCTGGACTTCGCGGATTATGAGCTGCCGATGTGGGCCGGCTGGGTGGGGACAGTTGTTTTTGCGGGGGCGTTGCTGCTGCTTTGGCGGTCACACGTCGACCTCGGCCGGAACTGGTCGCCAATGATGGAAATCAGGGAAGAGCATTCGCTTGTGACGAAAGGTGTATACAAATATATCCGTCATCCGATGTATTCCGCACACTTTCTTTGGGCAATCGCCCAGGTGTTGTTACTGCATAACTGGATTGCGGGGTCGGCCTTTCTGATTACATCTGTACCGCTGTACCTGTTTCGCATACCGGTTGAAGAAAGAATGATGCTTGACCGCTTCGGAGAAGAGTATAAATTGTATATAAATCGAAGCGGTCGAATGTTTCCGCGTTTGTGGGGATAGGTGTACCGGTGAGATAAAAGGGAAGGTACTGAAAATAAACTAAGGAGTCTGGTTATGGGCAGGATGAGTCTAAAAGAGAGAATTAGTAAGGGACTGCTTCTGTTAGACGGGGCGATGGGGACGCAATTGTTTGCGAGGGGGATTGAGGCAGGGAAGTGCAATGACTATCTGAATATCGAGTCGGGCGATACTATTCTTGATATCCATCGGGCGTATCTGGAGGCGGGCAGCGATGCGGTCCTTACCAACACGTTTGGGGCGAATCAATATGCTTTGGGCCGGCACGGCTTGGCTGACAAAGTTGCGATGATAAATACTGCGGGCGCCGAGATTGCCCGGCGGGCAGCGGGGGAAGAGAAGTACGTCTTAGGCGATATAGGCCCGAGCGGAGAATTTTTGGAACCTTTGGGGAAAATGAAGCCGGAAGAGTTAAAAGATGCAGTTTGTGAGCAGGCGAAGGCGCTGCTGACAGGGGGGGTGGACGGGTTTATCATCGAGACAATGATGGCTCTCGATGAGGCGGCCATTGTTATCGAGGCAGTAAAATCTGTTTGTGGGGACTTGCCTGTTTTTGCGTCGATGGCCTTTGATAAACGGGGTGACGATTTCAAGACGATGATGGGAGTGGATGTTAACGCAGCAGTTTCAAAAATAGTTGCGCTCGGTGTTGACGCAGTAGGTTTTAATTGCGGCACTGCGACACTTGGTGAATATGTGGAGCTGGCGGAGAAGTTTGTTTTGGCGGTGAGAGCTTTGAGTCAGGTTGTGTGTGTTTTTGCTGAGCCGAATGCCGGCAAGCCGGAATTAGTTGACGACAAAGCGGTCTACAATGTATCGCCGGAGGATTTCGCAGCAGCGGCTGAAAAAATACACTCGGCAGGTGTAACCATCATCGGCGGCTGCTGTGGTACCGGGCCGGAGCATATCGAAGCCGTGGCAGGAAAGCTGAAATAATGCCCACAGAGTGTTCGAGACTAAGGTAGTAATGTGCCTGTGGGAACTGCGAATATATTGTGGGAATTGTGTCACAATTTTGTTAGTATAGAGCACGGTGAAAAATTCTTGATGCTATTTTGGGGCACAGGTGGAAGATGATATCTATTGATTCGTGGAGAGGCAGTTCCGTGGATGTTGAACTGCTGCATCGATGCAAAAGAGCTATCAGGCAGGTTGTTCCGGATGCAGACGTGATTCTGTACGGTTCACGCGCTCGTGGGGATGCCGATAGAGACTCAGACTATGATGTTCTGATAAAAGTAAATGGACCTGTAGATATGGCTCTTGAGATGAGAATACGTGATAATGTGTATCCTTTGGAACTGGAGACTTGTGAGGTACTTACGCTTATTGTTTACAGCAAACAACAGTGGGATTCACCTCTTTACCGGGCTATGCCTTTTCATAAAAACGTCGACCGAGAGGGAGTGGTTTTATGACTGATGAAGAAAAAACTTTGATTGCTTACCGTATGGAGCGTGCACACGAGGCTATTGATGAGGCCAAGACATTGTTCGATGCGGGGCACGTTAACTCTTATGTGAATCGTCTTTACTATGCGTGCTTTTACGCGGTTTCAGCGTTGCTGTTGACTAAGAACCTGTCTACAAGCAAACATGGACATCTTCGTTCCTTGATGCATCGCGAGCTTGTCAAGACAGGCTTAATCCCGAAAGAATTGGGTGGCCATTTCGACCTGCTTTTTGATAGCCGTCTGAAAGGTGACTATGTAGACTTTGCCATGTTTAAGGCCGATGATGTGGGCGGCTGGCTGGATAACACGCAAAAGTTCGTCTCCCATGTCGATACTCTTCTGCGAGAGTTGACATAGTTGGGACGGCAGAATTTGCCTGGTCGGCTGCTGTGGTACCGGGCCGGGGCATATTAGAGCATTGGCTGAAAGGCTGAAAAAGTAGATACGGGAAAAGTTTTTTGTTCAAGTATTGCTCAGCAGTTTTGTGATTTGGTTGATGGTTTTTTGTGTGGCACCCTGGTTTTTTCTGATAACCTCCTGGCCATTGCGGGCGATTTTTTGGGCGAAATTGGGGTCAGTAAGGCATTTTTGCATCATCTGGAGCAGTTCCTGTTCATCTTTTACCATAACGGCACCCTCATCTTTTAGAAGTGCGTCGACGGTTTGTTTGAAATTGAAGGCGTGCGGGCCGAAGAGGGTGGGCTTGCCGAGGGCGGCGGCTTCCATCATGTCGGAGCCGCCCATTGGAACGAGGGAGCGGCCGACGAAAATAATCGCTGCGAGCGAATAGAATTTTCGCAGGTCGCCCATTGTATCGCCGAGAATTACGGGTGTTTTTTCGGGATATTTGGTTTCAGTATCTTTGAGAGAGCTGTAGCGGGCAAAATCGAAACCGGCGTCTTTAATGAGCAAAGCGACTTCATCGAATCTTTCCGGTTTTCTGGGGACGATTACCAGCCGAAGGTCTTTGAATTGCTGCCGGGAGATTAGATTTTTGAAGACATCGAGGA
>Ga0315549_1002758_pt1 | contig 16298 bp, 17 predicted proteins | sample SalMarSW160200MG_FD_203101 | JGI IMG/M metagenome (GOLD analysis project Ga0315549, IMG submission 203101) | Salt marsh sediment microbial communities from the Plum Island Ecosystem LTER, Massachusetts, United States - Salt Marsh Sediment SW1601-200 ... | reverse complement strand
AGCGGAACGCTTTTGGCACGGGCAGGGGAAGTTTTCTCCATAATGTTACTCACACCCCCACTATTTCATAGCTGATTTCGGGTATGCTGAGAAACCCCGCGCGAAAAATGGGGGTTTGCGGGAGATAACCTTAACAACATTGATATAACATCCATATCTGAAATTCATAAAACAGAAAGCAAGGCGAAGCCTAAACCTTCAAGTATGGCAGAGTTTCTCGATTCCTTCAGCAAAAAATCGACTAAACGGATGTATAAGCGAGGAATAGAACTATTCTGCGAATGGTATGCGAAGGACGTTGAAACAATTCTTCAAGAACGTAAAGACGACTTGACACCTAGAGCTAATGAACCATTAGTTGATGCCAAACAAAGGGCAAGCAGATATGAGAAACTGCTTGAGAAGTTTCATGCATGGCTTTTGGAAGATGGCTACAAAATCAACTCGGCAAGAACTCTATGCCTTGGTTTGATGCAGCTCTTCAGATATTACAACATGGGCATAACGTTGAGAACTGGCTCTTCAGTTTCCCAAACGGTTGTGACGACAAGCGACTTTATTCTACAACCAGAACATGTGCGTTCAATGTTTCATGCAGCCAAAGACCTACGCTCTAAACTGCTTGTCTCGATGGGAAACGACTTAGGATGGAGAATCTCCGATATACTCAGCATCAAAAGAAGCGAGCTACCAAACCTTGAACAAGAAGCACCAATCGAATGGATTCGCATTACAAAAAAAGAAAAAGTCGTAGCAAAATCTTGTCTTTCAAGAACAACTGTAGCCTTACTCAAGGAGTATCTCTTTAGCTTTCCAACTAAAAACCCACACCTATTTCACAGCAATACCAAAAATCACATCTCAGATGAGACAGTAAACGCAAGACTAAGAGACTTGGCAAGAGAAGCGGGAATCGAGTTAGGCAACATGAGACTCAGATGGCATTGTTTTAGGAAGATGATTATCAGCCAAGCCAAAAACTTGGGAATTGACCCAGACATCATAAAGGTAATGGTCGGCAAAAGCGTGAAGAAGGATATTCTGACCTACATGACTGGAGTAGATGTCAGAACTGCTTTCAACAAATTGCAAGAAGTCTTAGGCATACCCGCATTCACAGAAGAATCAGAAGATATTGTCAAGACAATGGGAGCTAAAATAAAAGGCTTGGAAAATGCTATGCTTCAATTAGAACATGAAAACCAAAATTTCAAAACTCGAATAGACTTGTTACAAAAAGAAGTCAAAAATCTCCAAGAAGATGTTAAAGGAATATACCTAATAAACAGTCATTTCCCGATGACGGTGAAACGAACGCTTCTCAACAAGAAAACCAAAAAGATGGAAGAATGGGACGAAACCATCAATACTCCAGAGGAACTCGAAGAAGCCAACAAAAGGTTTCTTGAGAAAGTTAGAAAACTAAGGGAAGATGAACCCAAATGACCTATTTTCTCTATCTCCCAATTTTTTAAAACAATTGCTTAAACCCTAACGAAGTTCTTCCGCAAGTCGCAAAATCTCTATTTGCATATCTTAACTCTTCTTCTTTCTTCAAAATGAAAATTAAAATTCAACGATATAGTCAAAATATTTGTCGTAGGGATTTTCTAGCTTCATCATTTGTCCTATAGTTAGATTTTCAAAATGTCTTCTAAATGGTCTCATTGAGTTTCCATGAGCTGAGATTACAACATTAACTCTTTCATTTTTCATGAGAATCGTTAAATCTTTTATAAAAGACAAAACTCTTTCTTCAACCATTTTTATTGATTCCCCTTCTGGAGGTGGGACGTCGTAGGACCTATGCCAAATGTCGAACTGTCCTTTACCGTATTTTCTAATTACAGTTTTGTGAAACTTCGCCTCAAGATTTCCATAAGACCTTTCTATCATCCTATTGTCGCCAATAATTTTCTTGCATTCTGGATGATATTTTAGAACTATTTTTAAACTATCCGATGAACGAGAGAGACTTGTTTTAAATGCTATTTGAAACGTCTTTTTTCTTAATTTCTCAGCTACTACATTGGCTTGTTTAATCCCTTTAGGCGTCAATCTTGAATTTACCCATCCAGTAAACCTTTTGCTTCTATTATAGTAGGTTTCACCATGTCTGAAGATGTAAATATGGAGCTTCATAATATATCCACTCTTGGCTTTGACCCTTTTCTACTCGCTTGATTTTCCACCCTAACTCTGACTCGCTTGATTTTATAACTCATGGATGAAACTGAAGGAACAGAATAATGGCTCCAACACTACCTAAAAGACTGAACAATGTAATCCATAATATCAGCATTTACTTTCCTTATTGCATAAGAGAAAGTTTATAATCTTTCTCGTGTGTGATTTGCCACCTTTAGGGGATATGCTCGTTCAAGGCACCCTTTGTCGTAAATTCTCTGTCCGAAAGAGGAATCGTGAAAAAGAAGCCAAAAGAGACAGAAATGCTAGAAATAGTCACACAGCTTCCTTTTTTCTCTATTTTTCCTCTTCCCAATTTTTTTAAGCAATTACTTAAATTTTCCTTGTAACAAGGAGCTATAGACTAACCTTCCATGATGCTTTGCTGCTTTTGGATATGTAGACATAGTGAATTTTATCTAGGTATTCGTATTAAATAGTGAAAGAAGACAATTGGAAATCTCTGACTTGGAATCTTTATATAAACATCTTGAAGAAAAAGCAGTGGATTATAAGTATCTCGGTCAAATTGCTAATCTCTTTCAAAAAATAAGAGATGGAATGCATGTAAAAAAGAAGATTGAAGAAGAAACTAAAGCTCAGTGGGAAATTGACACTTTCAATTTTTCCATTGAAAGCAACATTGTTAAACCATTATCGACGGCTGTTAATAATGAAGGAAACGAGATTAAATATCCTAGCTATGATAGATTTACTGATGCTGCTTACAACTATATTATTGAAAGATTGAATTCAACTTCAAATTCCTTGTTAAAAGCTAGGTATGCACACGTTCTTTGGTTTAGTCCTAGAAAACATGGTAAATATGCTCAAATAGCAATAGACGCATATCTAGTATTGATTAAGCTTTACGAACAAAAAGATAGGGAAAGACCAAAAGAACACTATGGCTTAGATGTCCTTAATACTGTAAAAAATGGATTTTTTCTATCTCTTAACATTAAGGACAAAAAAAGGCTAAATGTTGTAAAATCTGAAGTTAAGAGGTTAGTGTTTAATTTTAATCCAGAAAGTAGTTCCCTATTTAGATTAAGGGCTGATTTAGTAAGTCTGATGTTAAATGAAAAAAAGGTATTTTCACAAGATGATTTTGCAAAAATAAACGAAATGTGTTTCCAATTTGCTAAAGAACTCAAGGATTTTCATAACGTTATAACCATGTATGAATTAGGAGAAAAAGTCGACAATCGATTAGGAACAACCACATATAATTGGAAAAAGCTCATAGCCGAATCTTATGAGAATATGATGAAATCAAACTTGGAAAAAAATAAATTTGTAGCAATCAAGTTCTGTCAAGATGCTTTGAAATATTATGGACAACTAAAGGATTCTGAGAAAATTGAGGAACTTGAGAAAATCTATAATGAATTAAAAGATAAAGTTGAATTCAAAGAATTCAAAATGGAGCTGAATCTTGAACAGTATATTAAAGACTGTGAAAAGAAGGCTAAGAAAATAGCTCAACATTCTTCAGAAGAGATTTTCAGTCTATTAATGTGGGACAAGAACTTACTCCCAAAACATAATGAAATGAAAACATTGGCAGAAAAAACCTTGAAAGAACATCCTATATAAGGTATATTCCCAATTGAAATAGTTGATGAACGAGGTCATAATGTCGAATACTTTTCTTCTAAAGAAGAGATGGTCTATTATCAAACTCTACAACAGTATCAATTATATCTTGAAAATCAATATCTTCCTCTGATAAATGCAATTATCTTAGAAGCCCTAAAAGAAAAGAAAATGACTTTTGGCTCTCTAATGGATCATTTTCAAAAACATTGTTGGTTTGGTAAGACATTAACAAAGAAAATTCAAAATCAAGAAATTAAGTATAATTGGATAAATCTACTGGCTCCTTCCTTACTTGAGTATTTTAAACAAATGGAATATTCTTTTGCATCAGGAAAATACCCTAATCTAGTATTATACATTGATTCATTAATAGTCAAAATTGAGGGATTACTCAGAGATTTATGTAATTATTCTGGAATAACCACCTTCTTTCAAATAGAAGATAAACAAGGAAGAACGGTCTACCGAGAAAAGGATTTGAATGCTCTTTTACATGAGGAAAAAATAAAAGAACTTTTTGATGAAGATGATTTGCTATTTTTCAAGTTTGTGCTGGTTGAAAAAGCTGGGTATAACTTAAGACATAAAGTTGCACATTCACTAATTTTCTTTGGGGAATATAGAATAAATTATGCACATCTATTAATCTTGCTGCTACTTAAAATTGGGAAATTTGATTTTGGTAAGAAGGAAGCGAAATAGAGCTCTATAATTGTTACGAAATTAATGACTAGCGAAAAACCTACGGATGTGCTTTCTTTTGGACAATTTTAGGGAAGTTTAAAAATTTATTTTCCAGTCAACGGGGGATATGTGCAGTTTCAATAGCCTTTGTGTCAAAGTTTCAGTCTGAAAGAGAGTCGTTGAAGCAAAACTTTAGTTGATATAACATCAAAGTCAAGGTGTTATCAGCAGATAACCCGCTAAAACACTATCAAGAACTCCCCTACCTTTTTAAACAAGTCAGAATATGTGAAAACGCATACCCCGCCCCTTTTTATTGTGACTGTATTTTTTGGCTATCTTATACGTGAAGGGTTGATATGTTATCATCATTAAATTCGTAGTTTCGGAAAATAGCATATTAAGTCATTTCTCAATTTGACCCATTGTTCTTTTAAATATTCTATTGCTTCTCCAACAGTCATTTCGCTGCTTTCGATGACGTTAGTGTTCCATGGAAAATCGAAACTCATTTCCATATTCAGGTTTGTAATGCTTGGCTTTTTGGGCTGGACTATGAATTGATAAGAACTTGAGAGGTTTTCAACAACTTTGCAGAATCTCTCAATCTGGCTATTGTTAAGTCGCCTGTTGAATCTAGACCCATACATGAATGTGTTTTGATTGAAAAATCTTGGTCCAAAGTGAATAACTACATCATACCACTCATTGAAAGAGACGCTTAAACCGACACTATTGAATACGACTTGTCGAAGAAGTCTTCTCAGTCTTTGTTTCGATTCTTCATCTTCTCCCTTCACAATCCAAATGAATCTTTGCTTTGACAAATCTTCGTAAGATTCAGACATACGCCAATATTCTATTTCATTTCAAATAAAAGTCTTCGCAAGGGAGTTTTACAGCAAAACCCTAAAAAAGTGGGGCGGCTGGGCTCTTTTTGTTCGGGGTTGTGATGGATGTTTTACACATGTAAATTGTTTAAACAGTTGTTTAATCACCCGTTAAATTTAAATAGTTGAATGCCATGTTTTCACAAAAGGCTGTGCATAGAGAATGAACGGAAACAAGATAGCTTTGGGAATAATTCTCGAAAAATGGGTATTCGCAGTTTTAAAATCGCTTTTCAAGGCTAGAGAAGGCTTTAGAGTGTTACATGTGAACTGGCAACGATATAATTATGGGCACGGTCAAGACTTACGGGTTTTCCAACGAAACCGACAAATTTTAGCCATAGAATGCAAAAACTGGAGAATGCTGAACAGACCATACGGAACAGACATATGCGAAACCGAAATCATAGACCGATTCAAAAACCATGCTGGTGGAATAAAACTCTTAATAATAACTTTTGCAGACCTATTAACGAAAAAAGCAAGAAACTTACTGAAACAACACAACGTTCACATAATAGAAACATGCAAACTAATAGGAAAACGGGATTTTCCCAGAAAACACCATTTTGTCGAGTTGTTCTACCAAGTAAAGCAACAAATAACTCATTTACTCAGCCGCCCGAAAAAAGTTTTGTTTGGTTCTGGTCTATATCAATCTAAACTTGTTACTGATGTTAGTAACTTTGTTAGTGATGATACTGATACTGGTAGTAACAGACAACAACCCATATTAGAACACTTATTATTACCACACGATACCGACTCTAAAAAACAGCTAGTGAGAACACAACAAAATAACCTTGTAGAACGAATTTTAAACCTAGCAATACAAGCTAGGAAAAAGGAAAACCAATATGAAGCACACGGATTCTGGCAAATACCGATAGAAAAGGAATGATACTAGGCGTCATACTTCTTTTGCAATTCGGCTACAGCCTTCTCTATTGCGTGACTTATAGAGCCAAATTCATATCTCGGATTCATAACTTTTAGATAGTTAAGATTGAGGGGTATATCTGTGGTGAAACCACCAAAAGGGGATGAAAAACCAAAATGAATTTAAGAAAAGAACTATGTGATTTGACTGCACTATTGGGTTCTCTTGCAGTTGCGTTTCAACTATATGCTCTATACGATTTCATTATAACAACGCAAGGGATTCACACATCAACACCGCCGACAACAAACTTTATGCTCTTACTCATACAGCAATTCATACTGTTACTGTTCTACGGTTGCGTTAGTGGCATGGCATACAAACTAAGAGAGCCGTAAAAGAAGAGAAATAGCCATGAATGAAATAGAAGCAATAGAAATTTGCGTAATTGTTATCTTAACACTTTTCGGAATTTGGCTATTTGGCATTCTCGGATTGTTCATATTTCTCTTAATGACTTTCGGATTCATAGTTTTGCTAAAGCTATACAAAAAATATTTCGAAGAAGAAAAACCGAAACCAAAACATCAATTAAATTGGCAATGTTCGTATTGCCTAAGAATTAATTCAGCAAAAGCTAAGATATGTACTAAATGCGGAAAAGAGAGACTTATCAAAAGTTGTGAGGATAAAAGAGGTGAAAAATATGGAAAAGTACATTGAAACACGGAAGGCATAATATGGAATGAAACAGTCTTCTATCAGACTTTTCAAATCAAAGAAAGACTTTAATTCAAAAGGACACCAAATAAAAGCCCATGAAATTAGATATTACCATTCGGTCTTCTGACCCAAATGTCGGCAATGAAATCGCTAAAGCAAAGATTGCTGATGGAATCACTATAAAACAACACTTGATATTGCGAGAAGCAATTGGTGTATCCTTCTCAGATTTCTTCTTTATTATAGAAAACATTGGGATACAAGTCGCCGCTACCCTCATTGCGACTTATCTTTATGACAAACTCAAAGGTAGAAAAGACACCAATCTCACAATCAATTACAAGCCAGTTGAAATAAACGCTGAGAAGATTGAACAATTAATCATCAACATTGAGAAGGAAAAGAAAGACGAGCAGAACTAACTTCTATCAGTCCTTTTAAGCCAGTTTGAAGGATTTCCAGAAGACCGTTTCGCTGATTGCTGTCGAATTGCGGTTCAAAACTCATAGATAAAAAATGTCCCAGATGTGGCTAGAGCGAATATTTCTTTCAAATTCATAAATCATATCTTTTTAAGAATATTCCATTTAGAATCAGAGGCAGTTTGATGCCAAAGAAACGTAGGATGCTGGTTCTTTGTGGTCAAATAATGTTGATATGGCTTGCGTTGTTAATGTTTTTTGTGTATTTTACGGTTCGTCTTGTAATTCCTATTTTCGCAAATCCTTCCATGATTACTGGGTTTGTATTCCTTGCTATGGCAATGCTGTTAGAGACTGTTGCATACGAAGAAACCCCTTTAAGACAAATAAATTTCTCTGAAGAAAAGTCAAACTCGGCTATGGTTAATAAGCAAAACGAACCTACGTCTCAAGCCAAAAAACTGCATGAAGCCTTGAAAAAAAGAGGCATCTATAATGAATTAGAACCATTTGACGGATACAAGCATGTTGACATTTCTATTCCTTGGGCTAAACTCAATCTTGAGATAGATGGAAAATATCACCTTACAGACCCAGAACAATTGTTTCGTGATTTGAAACGGGATTCCTATTCACATGAAAAAGGAATAAGCACCATCCACATTCAGAATGACTTTGTCGAATGGAAATTGGATGAGCTAGCCGATACAATAGCTAAAGTTGCAAAAACCAGAAAAAAAGAAATAGAACTTAATTCTACATGATTTTCGTTTCTTTCAACGGTTTGTATTCGGTTAGGATACTTTCTCAATATAGAAGGCACTTCTATCAGTCTTTTTAAGCTAGTTTCTGGTTTTGCGGAAAAGTTATAGCTGAACCAAAGGAACTAGCTAGAACATGGAAGAAAGAGTATCTTGTGGGAAATGAGAATATGATGAAATGTTCTAAATGTGATGTAGATTCAGCTATGTATAGAGCTACAGTAAGAGTTTGCCCTAAGTGCGGTGCAATATTAGACGCTAATGAGCTCTTCCGACTACTCGAAGAACTAAAAATCAGTAAGAAAAGTAAGAGGTTCATTAAAGAGGAGATTCAAACAAGAATGGTCTTTAATAGAGTATTAAAGCCTCCGAAAGCCCCCTCTACTACCACTTAGACTAATTATTCTGAGAAAACCCTCTGGAAATTCTCGATAATGCGAAATGCAAATCCTAAAACTGTGTTTATTGAATATTAGTGGTTCGATAGGTTTTTGAGTCGAATTATCGTAGTAACTATTGATTAAAAATGCCACAACCAATTCTAATACTTCTAGATTATATCGAAAAGATTATTTTAGATTTGGGTAGTGGAATTAAAAAGAGGAGTTTAAGAAAGACAAAAGTAGCTTGTGAAAAACTGACTGAATTATCGAATTATCTAAAAGAATTATTACCCGAAGACTTCATAAAAGAAAACTTCGAAGATTTTGACCGTCACATGCATTACATAACCGTTTTTCTAAGGAAGAAGGATTTTGAATGGATTAGAAACAATTTTGATGACATCAGAAGAGAAGACTTTCCAACAATTAAAAAGAAAATCTACGACCTTCCCAGAGAAGAGAGGACCCACAAAAAAAGAATTGTTCAATTGTCAAGTAAAGTCTTCATAGTTCATGGCAGAAATCATAAGCCGATGAAAGAACTAAAAGCCATGCTCTTTGAATTTGGTCTTAATCCTATAGTTCTTCATGAGCAACCAAGCGGAAGCAGAACAATAGTTGAAAAACTTGAGAAATACTCTGATGTAGGTTATGCTTTTGTGATTTTGACTCCAGATGATGCGGGTGTCTCAAGACACCTTAGTCGTGGTGACCTAGCTATTATGGGAGACCAAAACCTCATCAAAAATGCAATCGCATCTAGGGAAGTGCATGTTAAAGGTCCTTTTTCACGGAAAAAGCGTTTTATGAATCTATTTCCATCATTTATGAAAATGAGAGCACGTCAAAATGTCGTTTTGGAATTTGGCTATTTCATGGGTTTGTTGGGTCGTGACAGAGTTTGTTGCCTATACAAGGGAGATGTTGAGTTGCCATCTGACATGCATGGGATAGTTTACATACCTTTCAAAGATTCATTAAATGAAGTTAGAGACAAAATAATTAAGGAACTTAAAGCGGCTAGCTACGAAATAAAAATCTAACCTAGGGATGACTCTTAGTGACAAGTGAATCAGAAAATCCAGAAAATGAAACTGGAAAAGAGCAGCGAGCGACTAGCAGTCTAACTTTGAATGAAATTTTGTTGAGATTGTTAGGAAGGCTCAAAGAAGAATTATTCATTTTAGGGGCTGTCTTTTGTTTACTAGTTGTTATTACGCTGATTTTTTCGGGAAAATTCCCCTCTTGGGCGGCTTTTACATTCATAACAATATATCTAATTGCGGCAACATGCTATATGTATCCTAAAACCATGCAAGCAAAGAAGGAGATAGAGGATGAGACGTCCAAGGTATTATCTACTGAATGGAGAATTTATGCACCTAAAGCTTTTCAAGACCCATTTCAGATAGCTCTTGAAAAACCCTCTTTAAGAGGCGTTCGCTTTGACCTAGTGTTTAAAGTTAGAAATTTATCAAACGTAGGTTATCTTCTGAAAGTTTACATCAAGTCCACAACTCAAGCAGTCGTCTTTCCGCTAGATTCTCCAAAAAAAGTTTGGAAACGTGCTTATAGTGTGATACCTTATAGAGAAGAAGTGAAGATTAGCCTTGACAATGTCATAGAATTACTAATTGCTCGAAACGGAGAAGCAGAATACGTATTTCATGGGTGGTATAGACCTTTGTTGGCTCACGATGATTTCCTAACGAGACGTAACATTTTAATTCTCTATCGAGCCTTTGCAGTAAGCGAAGACGAGAAATGGACGGTTGATTTTCATGAACGTAGAATGGAAATCCCTTTTAAAAAGGAAGCTAAGTATGCGGAAGATTGAAATCTACAAGTCTTAATAGGCTCAAGCATTCCCCTACCCTTTTCAAAGAGTTATATTTTTCGCAAGCTCAGCATTCTCTGTTCCAGAACTCAGCCTTGAACCATAAAGATTTTCTGAAGGTTTCGCCTCTATTGTTTCTGGAGAGTCTAGGAAGACTGACTTCTTTTATGTAGCCCATAAGGGGAGTCGGATAGTAGCAACTTCCCAGATTCTCCTCTTTCGGTTTTTCTATTAAACTGAAGAGGATTTTGGAGTAGGCGAAGCCATATGTGCACGAGGTAAAAAACAAGCATTTTTTGAGGCGTTTTTGCTGAAATAAGCCTAAACACAAGGTTTATTGGACCGTAAGTGCATAGTCTTTGTTAGCTACTATCCGACTCACGAGAGAGGTAAACGTAGAGCTTCAGTTTTGAGAGTTCTCGTTAAGCCTTGTGGGGTCAATCAGACCGACTCTCTGGGCAACAAGGATAGTAGACTAACAAGAACGAGGTGCAGAACCATGAAGTGCAAAATTATAGTTGAAGCGGAAGAGGGAAAAGATTAGGGAGATGTGGAGCATGATTAAGTCGAAAAAGAAATATCATTGCGAAATCTGTGGCAAGGAACTTAGCGAAGACGAAGTTTACGAACTTGACGGAATGATTCTTTGCTGGGATTGTTATAACGAAGAGGAAGACTTACGAGGCATTGAGGAAGAGTGGATAGAATGAGACACCTTGTTGAAACTATTCTTGACGAGTGCTGTTTCATTTCGGGTGGGCGTAGAAGCGGAAAAACCAACTTGGGCATTCTATTGGTTGACCAATTGCTGAAGAATGATGTGCAAGTGAAAGTTATTGACAGTTCAAGGCAATGGTTGAAACGGTCAAGTATTCCCCACTATGTAAGAGTTCCGCCAGCAAGGGTCAGTAGATACGGGCTATTTACAATATGGGATTTGCCAAATGTCTGGAATTGTATCTACGACTTTTCGAGACTGACGACTTCAGAGTTGAGAGAGTTCGTTCAAGGCATGATGCAACACGATTTTCAAGAAGCAGTAATTTTAGATGAGCAAGGAGTTCATGTAAAGGCTTGTTATGTGTTGGAAGAATGTCAGAACTTGATTCCAAATAGTGCTTTGAGAAGCTACAGCTTTCAAGAGATTTCAAGGTTCGTGACCCAAGGGAGAAACTTCGGATTGAGCTATATTGCATTGACTCAAAGATTAGCCTCAGTAGATAGCAACCTTGTTGAAATAAGCGGCTTGAAATACTTCGGTAAAACAGAAGGCGACAATAATAGGCGGAAAGCTAAGGCATGGTTGCCGAAAGAATACTTGGACAAGGCTAGGGATTTGAAGACTGGGGAGTTCCTTCAACAATATGGTTCAAGTATCACATTGGAAAAAGTGCCATTATTCCAAAGCACAACGAAACCGCAATTATACATTGAGCCCCCAAAGCCGAAGAAACCTTCATTAATGCAAAGGATAGTGAAAGCAGTGATAGGTGATTGAAAATGGGAAAAACAGACAAGCTAGACAATGCGAAGGCAGTCGCACTAAAGTTTGTGGAAGTTATCAATGCTGGAGACTCTGAGGAACTCATTAAGCTCCAGACCGAAGACTTCACACTAATTGACATGGCTGGGGATGTTTACCGTGGTCGAGATGACTGGCAAGGTTATTTCTCATCTTACCCGAAATACAAGATTCATGTGCAACATGTCCTAATGAGTGGTGATGGTGTAGCAATCATTGGCAAGACAATGGGTTCACATGTTCCCCCCGAAGTAGAAGAACATGAGACTGTCCTTTGGACTGCTGAGATTCGGAATGGTCTTGTTGCCGAATGGCGAATATATTCCGATATTAAAGAAGCCAAGAAGAAAGCACAGAAGTAAGAGCAAAAGGGGGTGAATCTATGAAGAAAACCCACAAGCAAAAGAATGTTATATCAATGTTAAGCGGGTTTACGGGAGATATCTCCATTAAACGTTAGTGCCTCCAAACTGACGTATTTTTTGCCGAACTGTAGGGTTTTTCATTTTCGTTTCCTAAAGAGTTTCTTACAGTTCATGCCTGTGACGTATTCGAAGCCGGCTTCCACTATGCTGCATGCTTCTCCGGTCAGAAGTCACCTCTTTCAGTTGTTGACTTTCATAGAAACGGGTTTTTCTTGTGTGAGTGGGGGTTTTGTGTAGGTTTAGTGGGGTATTTGTGTTAAAAGTGTTGAGTCATGTTGTTGAGTGTCTTTATTATGCTCTAGCCTTTAATTAGTCGTATCTTTTCAGTTTGATCATTTTCCTAAAGCTTTTCAGGTCTTCAGCGATGAGTTTTAGAAAGTGTAACTCTTCCATTGTTCTTTCAAATTTTAGGAATTCTTCGCGAAGCTTTTGCAGAGTCTTTCTGTTTTCGCTCAATTTCTAACCTTTCCCTTACAGCTTTAGATGGAGGGCTTTCATCGTTTTTTGGCTAGCCACACAGCCATTCCGTCATCGAGGAGAAAGGAGAAGGCTTCGAGAACGGAAAAACCAATTTTGGCTGTTTGTGGTCTAGCCTTCAACCTTTAGCCCTCCAATGCTCCGTCGTAAGACTTAAGATACACGTCTACTATAAAAACATTACTGAATAACACGAATATACAAACGGTAAGCCTTAACCTATAGCTAAAATTCCTTCTAAAACTTTATTTTCTGGAATGTCTAATTGTTTTGCGAGCCATGTTTTTAGGAGAGAAGTTTGTTTTGGGGGTTCTCCGCTGTAAGTTATAACTTGGTTATTCTTTAAGGCATCTGCTTGGAATGTTTTCTCTGTCTCTTTGTATAAGAAGGATAATGTTTGAGCCTGATGAGCTAGGGTTTGGAAGTCCTCCCATTGTTTACAACGTAAGATCACTGGTGGCCCGTGGACTTCTCTGATTTGCGGTGTTCGGGCTTTCCCTTCTTGTTGTGCCACCTGTGCGGGTATTGCCATGGGTTCGCGCGAAGTTGACAAATAAGTGATTAAGTTTGTTATCTCGTTCTGAAGAGTTCCGAGTCTTTCTTCCACTTTTTCTATTTTTCCACTTAACTCTCCAGTATCGCCTAGCCGCTCGGTTATTGTGCCCAACTCGTTTATCAGCCGGTCCAAGTCTTTTTCATGTTCCTTTAGAACGTTTATTATGAAATCTAGGGCTTCTAGAGCTTCGTCCTTCGATGGGGCTTTCTTTGTCATCGCTTTTCTCCCTTTCCTTCAATTTAATTCAATATGCTTCTTTATAAATAAAGGTAGCGAATCCTCAAAATGTATCCATGTACAGACATAACCGTATTTATTGACAATTAAAACTTGTGGGGGAGAGTTAGAATATCTTGTTCAGGTTGGATAACAAAACACTTATAGATTTATATTATCTTGCATTTCAGTTTGAATGTGTTTGGGCGGGTAGATCAGCTTGGAATGATCGCCACGTTGGCATCGTGGAGGCCGCGGGTTCAAATCCCGCCCCGTCCACATTGATTTAATGATGCTTTGACCATGCTCAAGTCAGCGTTTACTTTCGAATGATTTGAAAGCTTATTCACGTTTATAATATGAGGTGAACGTGTTGATTGAAGTCGTTTCAGTTTCCCCGACCTTTGCTGAATAAACTTTGTGAGCATTTTGCTAAGATAGAGGAGATTTTGACTACTTTGGAGGATCTCATGAACAAAGAAGGACCGGACCGAATACAGAAAAGCTTGAAGACTACAAGAAAAAAGTCACGTGATCACAAAAAGCCTTGAAAATATGGTTTGACCCAGAAGGCGACCTACTCGAAATAGGACAAACAAAACCTGCGAAAGGATTTTTCAGAGACGTGGAGGATGACATTTTCGTTAGGGTAGATCATGAGGGAAACATAACGGGCTTCGCCATACTCAACGCAACGAAAAGAATGACAAAAATAAGAGAGGTAAAGCTCTCAGTGAAAACAACCTTTTCCCAAACGCAGCAATCAACATCATAACTTTTTGACAAATTACTAACCTTGGTGCAGGGGATGGGATTTGAACCCATGTACCCCTTCGGGACGGGATCTTGAGTCCCGCGCATAAAGTCCCTCTGTGAGGATTGACCAGGCTCTGCTACCCCTGCACCCAGTTTCAGAACTATCTTTTACTTATTAATTATTTCCCGAAAATTCAGCTGCCTTTGACTTGTATGCTTGAATGAAATCCTTTGCAAATTTATCTGCGTACTTTTCGGTTCCCTTATGTTTTGAATCTAAAGCTGTTCTCAAATGATGATAGAACTCGTGTATTATGATGAATGGTTCCATAAGTGTGTCACTGTTCAAAACAGAAATTGTCCCCTTTTTTGCATTGTAGCATCCGAGAGCCTTCTTTTTACGTCCTTTCGGTAAGCCGACCTCTATCTTAGGCACGTCAACACTGTAATATTCCGCGAGCAGTTCTAGAGCTTTCTCTACCTTCCCATTTAAGATAAGCCAGACAACTAACACTTCGAACTCGGGTTTCGTCGGTTTTGAAGTCATTCTTTACCCATCTAATAGAAAGGGAGGGACAATAAAAGAATTCACACATAATCTGCAGACGAGCGTAAGGTCAAGGGAAGCAAAAACCTAACCCTCTCAAGCACCTAGCCCCTTCAAGTTATTTTCGATGTTAACAAGAGGGAACCTAAGGAAAAAAGCATAGAAATACACCATTACAAGAAATTGGATTGCAATGCACTGACTCACATAAAGCCAATAATCATTGAATTCTAGACATTCATAAAGCAATTCTTCATACACAAGTTTTGACTCTACAAAAACTACGACTTCTCTGAGGCCGATGCAAGTATGGTACAGACTCCCCAGAAAACGCAAATAAAAATGGGAACGTAGATGGTTGATTCTGTACGCACTGCTCCGCGAGGCATATTAAGTTCAGCTGAAAGCTTTGATATGTTCTTTGGACCATATAGCGCTAACCCTTACAGTACTCTGACATGGGTTCTGTGTAATCTTTTGTACTTATTTGATTTCACTCGTTTAATCAATGGAGCATCATCACACGTTATATGTCAAGGCTTTTTTCAACTTTTTGTTTAACCGATTTAACTTATGCCACATGGATACCCGCCACCTACCGGATCACCGCCACATGATGCCACATATGAGCCAGTTGAAATCATCACAGAAGCAAGAACCGCTGAACAGAACAAAGCCGACACCAATAGGAATTCGACGATTTTGAAATTCATGGCATTTCGCCCTCCTTTACTTTTGGTTACAAAATACCTATAATATCGACAAAAACAAAAAATGTGCGAAGCCGAATCAGCAATTCTTTTTCATATACCATATTCAGCTCCAAATAACGGTGAATGTCGAAAACCCAGAGAGGGTATGTCCGAAAGTTTACACGGAAAATCTGCAGAAGAAAACCCAAAATGCGGCATATTTGAAAAAACCTTATGTCAATGGGGACAGCCAAAGAAATCGAAGAACTGCTAAGGGCATGCTTTGATTTCATTCTTCAGAAAGCACAAAGAAGCCAAAAATTGGGCGGTAATAGCAATCTTTGAATGGTAAAGTTTATTAGAAAGTGTGCAGTTACGCTTTTAGCCCATTAAAAGCTCGAAAAACCAATTTTTCAAGTTGGAGGAAACTAAAAGTTTGAAAAAACCCGCATCAAACAATTTCATGTATGTGTGTTTAAGTGTAAAATTGCGGGAGATGGTTAAGATTGGCTGAAACATCAAAGGACGATATACATCTCCTATTAAAGGCATTCTTTAACGAAAAAGGCCTAGTCCGCCAACATTTAGACTCCTACAACGAGTTCATAGACCACGGTATACAAGAAGTGATAGATGAGGTCAGTGAGATTTCAATAGATGTCCCTGAATGCCCATACAAAGTGAAGTTAGGACAGATCTGGATAATAGATCCACACACAAGAATTACCAGTCCATACG
>Ga0315549_1002757_pt1 | contig 16299 bp, 12 predicted proteins | sample SalMarSW160200MG_FD_203101 | JGI IMG/M metagenome (GOLD analysis project Ga0315549, IMG submission 203101) | Salt marsh sediment microbial communities from the Plum Island Ecosystem LTER, Massachusetts, United States - Salt Marsh Sediment SW1601-200 ... | reverse complement strand
TAAAGTACTATCGTATGAGAATGTATCGAATATTAAATGCTGGATTAAAAATACATCCTGAAAAAAAAGGTCATAACAAAAAAAGAGGTCGTCCAAAGCAGAGCAAAGAATATAATCTTCTATTTAGTAAGAAGCTATATCTCTATTGTTAGAAAGCAAGGAAAATCTGCTTTTAATGCGCTCTATGCGGCTTTACAAAATAATAATGTTTTGGGCTTGATTAATTGCTGAATAGTTACGCTTAATGTAATAAATCTTTCACTTCTTTATACAATAATAATGAGTATTCATATATTTTTGTAACAAATTCAACAGACGGTTTACCTTCAGGAATAAGACCATGATCACTCGGATATCTGGAATCAATATAAACATCATTTATTTGGGCAATGATATCTTCATCAAGAATCAAATCAATATTATTCTCTTTGACTAATGCAGATAACTTTATTAAATCATGCGTATGAGGAATACGTAAATCCAAACTCTCTATAATTGCTTTTAAGCTTTTTTCAATAACTTGATGACAATGGAAAGCGCTACTTTGCGTAAGATTTTCTTCTTCTAGTAATTTCTCAGCCGACAATAAATCAACGTGCGCATGATACAACCATTCTTTAACTTGCTTTTTCATAAATTACTCTACCCGTCTCATGTATTTCTTTTATAAACGATCCCATATTCACTAATAACTCGTTATATTCAGGAATTGTATATACCAAAATATCAATGGGAATCTCATGATTAATGGCTCTTATCGCTCTTCTGACACTCAGTTTTAATTCCATTTTATCTTGATATGTTTGTGGTATTTTGTGATTGTTAAGAACTATTAATAGATCCAGATCACTATCTCTTTTTATTTCGTCTCTTACAAAAGATCCGAAGATAATTATTTTCACCGGATCTAATGATTTAAGAGATTCTATGATTTTTGGGATATAATGTGATATATCATATTCCATTATTGAAATTTTACCTTTTTTTATATTCTTATGCAAGGTCCGTTGCACCAGTAAAGGTTTATTGGGGGCTCAGAGTAGCGAAGGTTCTTTGCGATGCTGTCATCAATTATCAATTTATAAGATCGAGCCGTGAGTAATCTTCTCTTTTTAGTTCTTCTATGGGTATGGATTCAAATTTATTTGCAATCCATGGTTCGGAGCTAAAAAAGAAAAGCACGTTAAATCCTTTTCTTGGGTACAACATTTTTGATTCCTCATCAAAAAAATAAATATATGCTGGCTCTTGTTCTTTCATTACTGCTGTGTGATGAAAAAATAAGAGTTCATTATTTTCAATGTGAATTCGAAACAGGAAACTCCCCGTCACCATAACTCCGCTTCCGCACATTTGCCACACTGCCATTTTATCACCATTATCGGTTTCATAAAAAGTAACGATACCCCCCGTCCAGTTGTCTTCGTAGCGCCATGAAGTCTCTTTAACAACATCCCAGATGTTTTGCTCCTGTGAAATTATATCTGCGGTTACTATACAAAAGCATAAAATAGATAACCAGAATATAATCAAGCGTTTCATAAAAATAGTCCTTTAATATGGTATATAATGGTATTAATATCATAGAGTTTCACAATTTTTGTATGTTATTTGTCAAAGTTTGTAAATTGTTGTAAATAAAAGCCTTTTTTCTGTAAGATGAAGCATATTTCTTCAGTATTATTTACAGGTTACAATTCTTTTGTTTAATAGCCATTTTATTATCAGTCTATCATCCGCTGAAATATATCCGATAATGCGGTACTTTGACGCCTTTAATATATACGACTGCAGGGCCTCTTCCCAGACCACACATTTCGGCTGAATGTAAGACGCATGAATGAAGTATACATTTTCGCCGTTGTTAAATAATAAACCCGTATGCATATCCAGCCCCACAATATAAATCCCTATGCCGAGGGCTTTCACCGCATCCACAAAATCTTCAATGGGAGTGTTACTGAAACGCTCAATATACTGCTCGTCAGTAAGGCTTTTAATAATATTTTCCGATGCCTGTTGGGCCAGGCTTATCCTCTCCACATCAAATCCCGTATCACGCAGTATTGTTGATACGAAATACCCGCATGCTATATTGCCTTGCTGCGGCAGCTCTGTGGTTCCGTGAAAATTCCAGGGTGTTCCGTACCAGTAAAGCGGTAATTCACAAGCCACAGCATTAGTGATGAGTGTTTTTGCTTCCTGTATAATCCGCTTTTTATGAGCTCCTGAAGTACTCTTAGCATATAATTTTACTAAGTTGCCTCTTTTTTCCTCTATCTCAGCTACTAACAGTTTATAGTTTTGAAGATTCAGTTTCGGATCCAAACTGTTTTTCATTTTTGCTTTGCTTTCGGAACCGCTGAACAGAGCGCTTAACAAGACAAAAACAAGCACAATAAGTTCGATCAGAATAATGTACTTGAAGACAAATCTTACTTTATCCTTATTCATTTTCATATTCACCATGAGGCTTTCCAAAAAGTAAAATATTTCTTTGCGGCCTCCGTGTTCTCTGTGAACTTTGTGCGCTTTGTGAGAAATTTCTTATTTTTTGGACAGCTCCCTTTTTAGGAAGTAAGCTAAGGCGGAGATCGAATGTTTAAAAGACACTGAAAGTCCTTATGGTCTTACATGGCTGTGAGAGTTTTTTATACCCAGTTACTATTCTTCCAATAGCTTCTCAATTTCGGATTTCAAAACCGGCAGGCTTTTCACTACCACATTCCAAACAACTGCATCGTCCACGCTATCATAGCCATGAATAATCCGGTTTCTCAAGGCGATTATTTTCCTGCTATCAGAAATCAATATATTCGATTCAATTGATAGAAGCCGGTTCATCGCCTCTCCAATAATTTCAAGCTCTCTTTCTACAGCTCTTTTTACCGTCAGATTTTGTGAAAACCTATCGAAATTATCTATGCCCTTAAGATGAATGCTTACCGAATCTATCGAATTCTTTATATCATAAAGATATTTCTTAGACTCTTCTTTCATATGATTTCCTGCATGGTTTTTTCAATTTCTTTTTTTAAGTAAGGATTTTGCAGAGACCTTTCGGTCAAAAGATCTACAGGCCTTTCGAGGAGGTCTTCCAGTGAAAAATAAATATCCCACCATAAATCGCCAAGAGTTAAAGGGTCGGTTCCTTCATGAAAGCTCACTATAATATCAATATCGCTTTTATCGGTAAACTGCTCAGTACAGACCGATCCGAAGAGATAAGCTCTTCGCACCTTGTTCTTACGTAATACAGCTTTCATTCGCGGTAATTTCTCAAGCACAAACGGATGAATCATCCATACCTCCTCTTTTTTATCATTCTATGCTTAAATTATTGTTTCATCAATAGTTATGAGGTAAAGGGAGGCTACATGTTTCCCAGCGATAATTCCTATATAACCCCAAACATTCACTGTAGTTGAAAATATTATTCTCTATATTTTATCGACATAAATATAGATGCTGATGCGTTTAGTTGTAGCTGTATTTCCGAAAAGGTCTTTCATCTTTAGATATTACTCATTTAGGATGCATCAATATTTTAAAATTTCACTCATATAATGATTCATATTTTCTCGCTTGCACTCGCATTTCTTTCAAGCGCTTAAGGGTGATTCCTTCTTCAATCTCTTTGCCCAATGATATTTGAAAACACTATGTTATCTTTTTTATTCTTTTATATTAACCTTTATATCATACCCTCACACTTTTTGTTCATAAAATAACTTTGTCTATTCATCAATTAGAGGATTTTTTATCATTCCAAAATTTATTATATTCTTTTGCATCAGTAAATCTATATAGTCCAATGATTTTACTGCTATATTAGGCCTTTTATGTAAACTGTGATCATATAGTCTGAAGAGAAGAAAAGAGATATTTTCTGTCACATCAAACATATCAGCATCCTTGTTTAATTGCATATGTCTATCTATCAGATTCTCACAAACCTGAAAAATAAGATCAGAAAATGGGAGCACAGAACTGAAATACTTTTTCCGCAGAAAGCGTAAAAATTTAGAAATATTGTCTGTGAAGGCAAATGATTTAATAAAATTTATTAACAATTCTCTTATATCAACCGTGTTGGAAAAATCATAACGTAAAAAACGACCTGTTTCCTTCCTCACTTCTTTATCATTATCATTAAATAGCGATGACAAGTACTTAGTGCATTGCTGAGTATATTGCTCTTCAAATACATGAGCGCAATACATTGACGCCATACCCTTTTTTAAAGCAACAGTTGAGTGTAAGCAATCATTAATCATATCGTCAAATAGATCATAAAATAAATTATATCCTGCAATGGCCTTTCCAGCATTTTCCTGTAATTCAGGAATAGAAGATTTATATATTGATAGTATTATTGGCCGCAGTTTTTCATAATATTGTTTGATAGTATGATTTAGAAATTCAATACTATGGGGTGTTATTACTATCCTTATATCATTTCCAATATTCTTTAGATAAAAATTAACTGCAATTTCTATATCAATATTATAAAGCGAAAGGATTATTGCACATGCAGCGGTTCTGACAGCGGGATGAAAATCGGAGATTAATTTCTTTATTGTAGGTCTGAAAAAGTCAAATAAGTCATGATGTTGAAAAAGAAGCGCACCGGTAGCTCTTGCGGCGACTCCACGTGTATGATTTATTTCAACTCTCCGTAGATCCGAAATACTATTGCATTCCACCTTTATGCCAGGATCAGGATGAGATTCGGCGAATTTCTTTATATACACAAGTATTTCTAATGGCCATTGTTCTTCACACCTGTCTCTGATCAGCCAGCAAAAAGCATTGGCTTGATTGATTTCATCAATAGGTGGGAATTTATTTATAAATTTTAGAATTAAATCTACTGGTGCAGGTTGCCATTCCTTTTTTATCTCCTCAGGTATTTTATCCGGCGCTTTGGTCTGAGACATCGCTCGATATATTGCCGTAATATAATCATGTTCGGTTTTTTTGGGAAATTGAATAGCCAGTTTACTGAACCTAAGCGGTTGTTGTGAGGCAACTTGCTCAAGGCTTCTTGAAAACTGTTCGACCGATGATTCTAAAATTATGTCAGGACATGCTTGCCTTCTATTATAATACCTGCTGCTAAATGAACTACCTGGTTTAATGACTATATCCATCCAAGCCTTATCACTAATATTATTAATATTCGGGGAAAGCGTTGAGCCCACCCAGCCGGAATAAAATCTTTTATGCACCCAGTTACGACTTTTGAACCGCCTTTGTAACATATTGATTATATTATTTGTTTCCTTGCTTCTTCTGTTCGGGTAGAGCGAAGGAAGTAGAAAATACTGCGGTTCCCCGTAAAGGAAAAGAGTTCCTGAAAGCCGACTTTCTCTGGTTTCTTTCATTAACTTCCTGGTAATTTTAAACTCATAATAGGTAGTTATATTTCTCTCAAGGTTTAAAAAAATATTCTCACTACAAGAACAGGAATGCTTACGAATACAGTGAGCCGCAAGCTCCCATTCTTTACCTCCTCTGTGTTCACTCTTAAGCCTGTTTAAATCAGCAAGAAACCAGTTTAAACAATAATCAGCATAACCGTCTGGCAACAGATACAGGCATTCCTTGAACAGCTTATTAAGAATAACCGATGAAGATGATTCAATTTTCTGTAGTCGATTTATGAAATCTTCATTCTTCTTTTTAACAAGTATTTGTGCAGCTTTTCTAATCATTTTAACACATGTATTTTTCAACGATGGGTGGCTGGAATAATCGTCATCATCCCAAGCATATGACGAATACGAGCTTGTTTCAGTCAATCTATACAAATGAGGGACCAGTGTGTCCCACACTTGTTCAGGCATTCTATCTGCTATAGCCGTAACTTTTTTATCAATATTTTCATGCCAGAAATCATCTTTTATGCCTTTATTTAAATTATAATTGTCAGAGTTATAACTCCAGCTTTTAAGAATAACATCTATGAGTTTAAGACACCTTTCAGGATTTATTTCCGACATTTTATCAAAACCATAAAATGTATTAGGAGTATAAATACCATTTTCTAATAATGTAAATCGGAGTTCAAAGAGCTTTTCTGTATCATCCTCTGATTTCCAAGGTAAAGATTGAAGGATTATCTGATTCCATTTTTTATTTTCTAATAAACGTGGGGAGAGCAATGTGTATACTTCATGTGAAATTTTTGAAGAAAAAGTGTTCAACATATTCGTGGCCGTGTTTCTCTCGGTTTCATCTGTAGAAATCAGCCACTGGTAGAGTATTCCTTTTTCAATCAGCTTCTTGACAAACGATGCTTTTCCCAGAAGACATTATTAATAATATGACTTTTTAAAACAGGATCACTCAATTTATCAGTCAGGAATTCAAAAAGTTTATCTGAAATGTCTTCCAATTCGGATAGTACCGCGAAGGCGAGATGCTTTAGCATGAACCTGACCTTATCCGATTGAATAATTTGAATAACCTCTTTTTCTAAACGTGTTGGATTATCTTCTTTTAAAAGTAACAACACCTGCTGCAATTGCCTTCTCCGCGGGAAAAATTGACGGTTTTTTTCACCAAGCCACTCTACAATCGACTTTCCAGTATCCACTTCATTTAATGTTTTTTTCGCAATAAAGAAATCCAAAAAACTCTGATGTGTATAGAGTATACGGCCGTTATTTTCTTCAAGAATTCCATTTGAAAAAAAAGCTTTCTGGAGTTTTTTAGAAAAACCTTCAATTATTCGCTTTGGTGCAGAAATTACTGAATTTTCATCGAGATAACTAACCAGCGCTTTGTTTAATTTAGTAATTTCAGTTCCATATATACCCTTTACAGTTTCCATTTTTTTTCTATAGTAATTCCATGCGGCTTCAATCAATTGTTCCGATGTTTGAAATTTTATCTGTTCTTCGCCTAACGGTTCAATCTCAGCCCACAGTTTTAAATATTGTGGTATGGAGAGCATTTTTTTCTGTTTTTCACTTAAGCGCATGTAGTTATTTTCACCAATAATTGTTTTTATATCATTTTCCGGAAAACCTGAAACTTCAATATTGTATGCGTTTTGTTTATCTATCCAGTTTTTTATTTGCGGATCGTTTTTATAGTCAAATGTAATGCAGGAAATGAGTACAGCTACCGGCCTTATGGATTTATTCAATGAAATAGATTCTCTTACTATTTCCATACACATATCTATAGCTTGATTACTATAGATACCGGCCCATCGTATTACGTCCAACTGATCAATAATAAGAACAGAAGATTTTTCTCCCGAATTTGCAGACAGACAATTCACCGGCGTGTCAGGCAGGTTAAAAAGCTCACCAAACTTTTTGGAAGTTGAACATCCTGATATATCTACTCTGTCCAGTCTGACTGGGAAATATAATATATTATCCTCATCAAGTAACTTTGTCAGGTTATAAAGAATCAAGCTTTTTCCGCATCCAGATGCTCCATGTAAAAAAAAATTAAGTTGCCATTTTTAATTTCTTCTAGACATTGTTGTGCTTCGTTTCGTTTTATTAATATGCCTTTCACTAAACCTTGATTTTTAATCGACTCTTCATATTTTGTTTGCTGAGCTTTTATGGCAGGCATGATCCTTGGGTCTTTAGCAAGACGTTTCGGACAGCAATTGTTTTTTTCAAGGAAATTCCACAAATCATTCGCGGTTATCTTTTGTCCGAGATAATCATTTTCTTCTGCAAAGGTAATGAGCAAAGTGTAAATACTTTCGGCGTTGCCTTCTATAAGATATGAGATCCTGTTTAATAAATCAGATTTATTATGAGGATCATCAGGATACTGATTAAAAAATATTTTTTGCAAGTAATAATATACTTTTTCAATATCTCCTTCATTGTTTTCTGAAAGCTGAAATCCACGGCATATTGTGGCGAATTGTTGCTTTCGTTTTTGAGAATTTTTTATTTGATATTTATAAAATGATTGCCAATCGTTGGAATTTCGTGCCTTGTCGCAAATATCTTTAACTTGGATGGCGTCAACAGCGCTTACGAAATGATACTCTGCATCACTGTTTCTATCTAGTTGAGATTTTGCATTCCGAAAAATTGCTTTGGCATTTAAAGCCCCTGCTGTCCAATAGTCGGCATTAGCATTTCTCGCCTTGCATTGAAATGCTTTTCTTTTGCCTGATTGATCTGCTACCCAGAATTCAACACCTTCCTCATCATCGCCCAAAGCTTCAATAGTAATACTCGTTATTCGTTCATCCAATAAATCAAGGTAGTTTTTTACTATCCAACGTCCTTCATAACGGTCTCCGAGTTTTGCTGCTCGACCACCAGGATCAAAAGACATTTAAATCTCCTATTTTTATTATAGTTACACGCTAATTTAATCTAAATGGTTTAATTATTTATCCAGCCTCCACAATTTCAATTTCCTCCTCATCTAATCCATACAACTTATACACCATTTGATCAATCTCACGCTCTAGAGTCTTAACCTTCGCCTGTTTAGTTTCATTTTCCGGATAATCTTCCGAGTGTGTTAAAGAGAGAATACGATCAACAAGTTCATCAAAGGGGCGCTGAGAAGCTTCGGGGATTTTCGGGAGGGGAAGGCGCTCGATATACATAGGTTTATATTCGATAAAGCCGCCCGATCTCTCAGCCCCGCTTTTTAAAACAAGGTAATGAACAAGCCTGGAGTTTAGCAAGCAGAGTAAGTATTTGCTATCGCTCACGATCATACAACCTGGGGCATTTATAAGAGTACCCTTGCCACCGAAAGCAAAATTAGGCTCAGTCGATAAGTTGCCCCACACAATCTTTTCTTTTTCGAATTCTTGGAAATAAGTTGCGGCGCATCTTTGTAATGCATACCATTCATAACGAATACCTGTTTCAGCTATATTTCTCTTTTCAAGTTGAGATTTATACTTTAATAAATGTTTATAAATAATAGGATATGTATTGGAGAATTCTTTTTCCGCTTTTTTTGAAGCTCCCTGGATTGTGGTATCTCTGTGTAGAGGGAAATGCCAGGGTATGAATATCAACCACAACCCCGCATAATTCGTCCGGTAGCGTTTTATGTCACGGCCGCGCAGAATCGGCTTTAAGATTTCCGAGCTCTTCGGGTCTTCAGCGCAGAGGCGTTCTTTTGTTTCTGTATCAATGATAAAAGCTTCGTTGAAACCGGTCTTTATGCCGTAGTTTATGTTTATATCCCAGTCCTTGAGGGGTGTTCCGGCCTTTTCAATTTTTATCCGAAGCTGTTCGGATTTCGCGTCCCCGATTATAAATGAGTCAGCGGTAAAGTGCGCTTCGCTGCCGGCGTTTTCCTTGAGTATTTTTTCAAACGACGCGTCCAGGGTAAAAACGCGGCTTAAATCATAGACGTTACGCGTACCCCTTCCCCCGTTCGCCAGGATCATGATATTGGTATAGGTTGTCGCATTTTCAAATATTTTTGAATCCCCGAAATCAATAAGCTCACATATAGTCGAATTGGCGATAAAATATTTTCTAAGCTTTTCACCATATTTAGCCCGCATCCACTTATTCATGGTTATGTATGCCAGGTGCCCGCCCTCCCGCAGTAGCTGGCAGCCCCTTTCATAGAACAGGCAGTAGATGTCGCCCGTGCGGGCAAACACCTCGTACCCGCAGTCCTGGTAAAGATCGGCGAGAACCCCGTGATCGCCTTGTAATTGCACGTAGGGAGGGTTGGCGATCATTACGTCAAATCCCCCGTTTTCCCTGAATACTTCGTTAAAGTTGAATTTCCACAGGAAATATGGCCGTGTATTGGACTTTTCGTATTTTTCAAGTTTTTCCAATGCTTTCTGTTTGCCCTGCTCCTTGAGGGTACTAATAATGAGATCCGTTTCAAGCTTTTCTATTTGTTTCCTGATCGCTTCTTTCTTTGCCCTGTCCGAAACATCGAAAAATTTCGAATGCAGCACTTTCAGTCTTTCGGATTTTTCCTGTGCTTCCGTTGCAAAGAGATCGGCGGAGGTCCCAACGTTCATGCCACGGTCTTTCAGTTTTTTGAGCTTCTTCTCAAGTTCCCTGAATTCCTTATCTATTTCTTTTTCCCTGGCTGCCCTGGTCGAGTTCATCCCGCTTTTTGCCGGAAGGTCAAGCTTCTCCGCGTCCAGTTCCTTTAACTTTTTATTAATTGCTGTAATTTCTGTGTGATTAACGGCAGATCGCGGCCGGGCGGAAATAAACCGCTCATCGATCAGCTTGACCCCCTCGTACTCTTCAAGAAGACTGTTCCCCTGCATGATCTTGTAATCAAGATTTGGAAGGGGCTCGATTTCATCTCCTTCGTATTCAACTGCAAGACTCAGCCAGAGACGAAGTTTTGCTATCTCTACTGCCCCGGGATCTATATCCACCCCGTAAAGACAGTTCCTGATAATATCATTTTTAAGATGGTACAGGTACAGGTTATAATTGTCCTCGCTCAGGAAAGCATTGTCATCCCTGCTGTCATCCTGTTCCTTTTCATCCTTTCTCCATTTCCTTGTGGCGCCTTCTGTGTCGTAGTTTTTATACGCCCAGATAATATTTTTATCCTTGTCCGTGATGTATTTGATGTTTTTCCCGGAACGGAGGGTGTTGAATGTTTTTCCGTCCCCGATTCTTCCCTGCGAGAATATATTGGCAATGGTCTTCTTGCCCCTTTCCCGGTTAAATTTATTGATATATGCTTTTAAATAAAGCGCCAAGTCGTTGGATAAAAGATGCCCCTTGAATTCATTATTAATTGTTATGGAGAACCTGCATCCACCCAGGTAGGTGCAGTCGATGTAAAGCTCATCATCGGGATTGTAAACAAGGTGATCATTTTTATTTACAATAATCGTATACTCCTTATCCCTGTCACCCTTTATCTCTTCAATTGAACGATGTTTAAACCTCCTGTCGATCTCAAAAATAAGGAGAAGCATCTCGGACATAATCCCGAGAAGAAACGCCCCGGAACCGCACGCAGGATCGCATACACGAACCGAGAGTAAAGCAGCTCTTATGAGGCTTAATTCTTCGAACGTATAGTTTGTTTCTTCATTATTATGGCCGAATAACGGTTCTGCTTTACCGGATACGTTGTGCAGATAATTCTTCAGGCTTTCGCGGCACATGTAGTGCACTATCTCTCGGGGCGTATAGTATGTACCTTTTGATTTGCGGTCTTTTATTTCAAGCAGGTTTTCAAAGACCTTGCCGAGCATCTCTGGATCGATAGCAACTTCCTTTTCCAAAGGCTCGTCCTCTTTCACGGTAAAATTGTAGCGGTCGAAGATATCGAGTATCCCGTTTCCGGTATCTTCTTCTTTTGTTTTATACGAATTCGAAAACAGGCTGTCAGAGAGAAGGATGTCTATGTTTTCCCATTCATAATTATTGAGAGGATCGAAAAGACCGCCGTTTAAAAAGGGAATCCTGCAGGCAAATCTTTCATAATAATCTTCATCTCTTTTACAGGCAAGTGCCTCGTAAAAAAGAGGCTCAAGAATGTCGTTAAAGAAATTATTAAAGGGTATGCGCCTTTTATCAAAGAGCTCCCGGAGAAATTGTTTTGAGCCTGTTCCCCATTTTGCGTCTTTCCTTACGCCGAACCAGCCTTTCTTCTGCAGGAAATAGAGAAATACAACCTGACCGAGAAGTTTTTTTACAAAATCAACCGTATTCACTCCTTTTTTATCGAAATCATTTCGTATCGCCGCATCTTGTCGAACGATTTCATCAAGCGCTTCTTTTGTACGTAGGAAAAGCTCCCGGTATTTCTCGAAGAACTCTTTCGTTACTTTTTCGATATTGAATGCCTTTTCGATCTCCTCAAGGGCAGGATTGCGCTTATTTTCGATTATGATCGGAACAAGACTGTTCTTTGCCGTATGACTCGCTTCATTTTTACCGACTAGAAAAGACCATCGTTTCGCCGGACTGAATTCTTCTTTCGGCTTATTATTAATCAAGGTATAATCCATTTTCACCAGGGAAAAGCGCCAGTCTTCCTGATCGGGCGGAACAAAAGCAACAAGTGCCGCGTTTTTTGAGCTTGTACTCCCAAAAGCACCTTTTAAATAACCGGCAATGAAATTTCTTTGTGAAGTACGGGCTCTTTCAATTGAAGTGTCTTTTTGTAAATATACTATGAGAATATCTATGACTTCATTTTCATCCGATGTATAACGGCCTATCCTGTCAAACTTCGAGATAAAACTTCTGTATGATTCCTTTATATATTGGCCTGATAAAGGTTTAGGAAAAGCCTTGTTATGATCATAAGAATTCAAAAGATCATTTATAAAAACAACAAACCGGTTCTTGTCAAACGGATTTTCAAATGTATTTTTGACAATGCTTGCCGCCTGAACATTATCCATATTGTGATTATTCCCGGTTTTTCTCATAAGCAAAACCGGCCTCGTGCAATTTTTCACGCACAAAATCTTTAACCATTAAAGCAAGTGTAACTGCTTCTTTTGCTTCATCCACAGTTGGCATGTAAAAATCGTCGGCATATCTGATTATCGTCCCATAAGGCGTAAGCATCCCTGCTTTCTTTTCCGAAAGCAGGGAAAAAGATCCATCGACATCGATACAATCATACAAAATTGCATCTATGTCGTGGATTCTCTTTATCTCCTTATCATGAAAAGCAAGATAGACTTTCAGGTGTTTTTCCGCGCATTGCTGCATATGAAAACAGACCATATCGGTTGCCGGATTTGCGGTATCGAGCTCATCCATGCCTATCTTAAGGTCGTGTTCAGCCTTAATAAGCCAATTATTAATGGTTTCAGGGTTCATAGAACCACTCCTTCTTTCTGCGCGTAATACGTTACTTTTCCTTTGTCATTCCGGTCGCGGGCGAATTCATCTTCCGATTTTATCAACACATCGGCTGAAACGTGTTCTTTGGCCAGCACCAGGGACAGGGAATGCCAGATCTCCCGCTTTTCCGGCCAGTTTACCGTCCTGTCGGTAACCGCCAGAAAATCCCAGTCGCTGTCCGGTCTTGGGGTGCCTCGAACCTGGCTGCCAAAAAGAATAAGCATTTTTACGGTAATCCCGCGCCGGGCGAATTCTCCGCAAATTATGCGGCTAACCATTTCTTTTGTTTCCTGGAATTTCATCGTGCACTTTCCTTTATCATTTGTTCTCATCGATAGAAAAACCATAGTTATTGAAATATATCCATTATATCATACCAATTGGTAAAATGAGTGTCTCCATAAAAAAACACGAATTTTCAATAATTATTCCTCCCCGCTTAAATACATGGAAAGAATAACCTCCCGTTTTCCGAAGGAGAGCGGATTCTGCTCCGCGTAATGGTCTTCCAGAAGGCGTGAAGGTATTTTTGTCTGCAAAGCGGCTAGTGTTTTTAATGGATTTGCTATTTCCGCTTTCAGTTCCCTTAGTGTTTTAAGGGTTTCCTTTGTCGTCTGTTTTGGGAGTCCACCTTCTTCCAGACGCATAATAACCTTTTTTACATAAAGCTCCTGTTCGTCTGTTAACTGCTGTGTGGTCTTAAAGACCGCCTTCATGATCTTTAATACATTTAAAGCGCTGTCCCTGCCGCGACGCGGCCGGAAAGTTACCATATCTTCTGTAGTGGAAAAAATAAAGGCTTCCTTGTTTTTGTCGAGCAGTTCGTAAAAATGCCCGGGTAGTTTCTGTTTGTTTTCGTTTACATGGCTTTCGAGAATTTCGGCCGCATCCAGGAAATCAAGCTCTTTTGTTTCACTATCACTACCGGATATAAAAAATTTCTGGAGCTTCCCCTTGCGGAAAAAGGTGACAAGATTATTTTGAGCTTTTTCTGCAATTTTTGCGGAGCGCGCTTTCCTGGGGAGACGCTTTATCCGTTCGAATAATTCAGGATCGTTATCACGTATTTCTTTTATAAGTTTCAAGTATTTTAATTCACTTGGTTCATTCTCATCTTCACCGGTTAAAGTTTTTTTGGATATGAGACGGTTAAAAAGCTCATGCGATCCTATAGGCTCACCCTCGGTTAAAAGCGCCGAATCCCCGCCCAGCAATGTAAGAAAGGCATTTATTTTTGCTTCAGCAGCTTCCTTGAGTTTTATCTGGTCGTTTGATTGTTTAGTTGGGAAAAAATTATACGTATGAATAACATCAAAATCTGTATCTACACGATTTACTCTTCCTACTCGTTGCATCATTCTTGTCGGGTTCCACGGAATATCGTAGTTAATGACCACATTCGATCTGTGCAGATTTACCCCTTCAGACAGTACTTCCGTGGAAATGAGAATACGGTAATCGTTTTTAGGGTGCCTGGCTTTAGCGTCAAAGTTATCAATAACCCTGTCCCTTACCGCTTCAATGGAGGCACCGGTAAAACAGAGTGCGGAATGGTTAAACCTCTCGTTTATATGCTTCGATAGATATTCCGCAGTCTCCCTGGATTCCGTAAAAATGATAAGCTTGTTCTCTTTCAGGAGCTTTTCATGAGACAGCCTTGAGAGAAAAGCGAGAAGTTTGGGATCTCTGGTAATTTTCTGCCAAAGAACCCAAATCTTTTTTAATACTGCAAGATCGTTTTCCAAATCTTTGATAAATCCCTCTTCAAATTCTTCACTGCCGTACTCCTCGGCTTTGCCCTCATCGACCAGGCTCTGGACAGCTTCATCCTCTCCATTCTCAAGAAGCTCGAAAATTTTATTGGTGTATTTTTTGCTTACGTACACTTCGCCGTTTTCATATGCCTTAATAAACATCTCATATGAATTTATGAATCTCTTTATGGAGTTCCTGAAAGCGAAGAAACTGCTTTCCAGTCTTTTAACTAGCAGTATCTTCATGAATTTCCCCATGTTTCTCTGAGATAATTCTTCAGGCTGTGTTAATTTACCTTTATAATAGAGCATGGGCATGTAACGTGTGTATTTAAATTGCACGGAGATAAGCTCGATGGTACGGTTGAAGATATCGTCTTCATTCTCATCAAGCTCATAGAACAGCGGTTCAGGATTTTCCACTTCAGGAAACCTTAATTTTTTTGTTGCTAAATCATGTTGAAAATATTGAAGAATTTCTGTCCGTGTACGGCGTACCATTAAATATTTAAGTACCTTGTTCCGGATTTCCCGTGAGTTTTCTTTTATAATGGAAATATATTCATCATAATTTATCTGACGGTCAAGGTTCTTCAATTTTCTGTCCAGCCCGTTAAAGAAGGATTCAAGGTCCGGCAAGTTCGGGATGGTGCTTTTTTTTGATTTCTGAAACAGCTTTACCTGGCTTAAAATATCCTGAGGTCGGTTATTGTACGGTGTTGCAGTGACGAGAATGACACGCTTCCCTCTACAAATTTCAGCAAGTTTCTCATAACTAATTGTTGTTTCCGTACGGAAACGGTGTGCCTCGTCAATAATGATATTCGTATATTTTTCAGTACCCCTGTTGATAATATAATCGAGCTTGCCGATTGATTCGGTATCGGCCTGAACTCTAAAATCTGAAAGCGCGTTCTTCCATGAACCCGGATTATCTTCATCGAGCAGCACCGGCGGTGCTATAACAAGTGTTCTGCCGTCAAGCTGCCCGGCAAGGAGTGTTGCTATATAGGTCTTGCCGAGCCCGACTACATCGGAGATGAAAACACCACCGTATTCTTCCAGTATTTTTTTTGCGTTCAGTACCGCCTGTTCCTGGTATTCAAGCCTGATAAAATCCTCCGGTATGTACTTTGCGAAGACCTGGCCGGTACTTCCCAGCTCATCTTTAAAGTACTCATAGAGAAATTTCAGGTATAACTCGTATGGTGTAATATTTTGGTTAAGCCATGTCCTGTTTTCAATGGTTTGAATATACTCTTCGCTTACATTAACTGCATCCGCCCATAACTCCTCAAATTTTTCCAATGCATAATCATAATCCGACCGGTTTTTAAGCTCCACGTTGAACTCTATATTATCTATAAGTCCTGCCCGTGTAAAATTACTCGACCCGGTAATTACTCTACCTGTATCCCTGTCTCCTTCGATAAAGGTCAAAATATAAAGTTTGGCGTGAATATGCTCCGAAGGGTACGCCCTTATTTCAAGCTTACCGCTCCCGATCCACTCCATAAATTTATAAACACCTTCTTCAACCTCCCTGTTATCCATGGACTCCGCCATTTCATCAACGACAGTATTCCCAATTTCTATTCTGGTTTCAGCGTGAGAAAACCGAGAAGGTTGCCCTTTATGCTCTATTCCTTTTCTTAATAGGGCATAGGTCAATTTATTCGTGCTTATTCCAATAAGAATCCTTATTTTCTTTGTTTTCTCAAGTG
>Ga0315549_1002753_pt1 | contig 16312 bp, 15 predicted proteins | sample SalMarSW160200MG_FD_203101 | JGI IMG/M metagenome (GOLD analysis project Ga0315549, IMG submission 203101) | Salt marsh sediment microbial communities from the Plum Island Ecosystem LTER, Massachusetts, United States - Salt Marsh Sediment SW1601-200 ... | reverse complement strand
TGAGGTGCTTCTATGAGTTTTTCCCCTTTCCAAAAGGGGGATTTAAGTGAGCGCTTGTGCCCTGTGCCACATGACTAAAGCAATTTAGGTCATATTTAATTCTACCAATTTTTTATTGTTTTGAGGGGAAGCTCCGCTACTATGCCGGTTTTTGAATATACAGGCCTGAATACTGCGGGAAAGACCTTAAAGGGCATCCTTGATGCGGATAGCGCCGTGGCGGCCCGTCAGAAACTCAGGGGAATGGGGATTTTTCCGGTCGAGGTGAAAGAGGAGCTTTCCAGGTCGAGAGATCGCTCTTCTTCGGCAATGTCCACGTTTCGATCTCTCAAGAGAATCAAATCAGGAGAGATTTACGCCATGACAAGGCAGTTGTCCATCCTGCTGGGGGCGGGATTGCCTCTCGTGAAATCACTCGAGGCCCTCATAGCACAGATTACCAACCCCGGCTTTAAAAGGGTCATGGCTCAGATCAAGGATTCCGTTAATGAGGGCAATAGCCTGGCCTCATCACTCTCACAACACCCCAAGGTATTCTCAAACTTCTTTATTAACATGGTCTTTGCGGGCGAGGCTTCAGGATCACTGGATGTGGTCTTGAGGCACCTGGCGGAATTCGGTGAACGGCAGCAAGCCTTGAGGAGCCGTTTTAAGGCGGCCCTGGCCTATCCAATCTTCATGTCCCTAATCGGTACCGGTGTGCTCTTCTTCCTTATCGCCTTTATCATCCCCAATATAACCAGTATCTTCATAGAGATGCAGCATACCCTCCCCTTGCCAACCGTCATACTCATAGAGATAAGCCATGTACTCAAATCCTATTGGTGGCTCCTCGGATTGGCCCTTGTGGGGGTTATTCTACTCGCCAGGCATGGCAAGAGAAGGCCTCGATTTCTGGAGATGTGGGATGGGATGAAATTGAGGATTCCCGTTCTTGGCCCTCTCCTTCAAAAGATCTACCTCGCTCGATTCGGGGGAACCCTGGGGAGCCTTTTACAAAGCGGGGTCACCCTCGTATCGGCCCTTCAGATAGTCGGAAAGATTATCGATAATTCGCAGATTGCAGGGGCCATAGAGAGCGCAGTGGACGATATCCATGCGGGGCGGGGTCTTGCGAGCACCCTTTCACAGAGTCGATGGTTTCCCCCGATGGTGATACAGATGATCTCCGTGGGTGAACAGAGCGGGGAGCTGGAAGGCATGCTCAATAAAATTGCAGAAACCCATGAAAGAGAAGTAGAATCAAATATCATCGCATTAACATCGATACTCGAGCCGGTTATGATCCTGGTCATGGGCCTCATCGTGGGTTTTGTGGTTATCTCTATATTGCTGCCGATATTTGAAATGAACCAGATGATCCTTTAACCTTTTTTAAGAAGCTATAGCATATAACGTGGCTTCGCCACGTAAAAAAGGGAAGGACTGAGTAGCGTTAAAATGAATAAGGGGGTTTTTAAATGGACAATGTGATTTCACTCTTGAGAGTGGTGAAGCCGCGACTGATAAAATTTTGGACGGAACGACCAAAATGTTATGCTGGTTTTACCCTGATCGAACTCATGGTGGTGATTATCATCCTGGGCATTTTAGCAGGGCTCATCGTGCCGAGGATCATGGGCAGACCGGAGGAAGCCCGTCGCATGAAGGCCAGGGTTCAAATAGAGAGCATAGAGACCGCTCTGAAGCTTTACAAATTGGATAGCGGCTATTATCCCGCAACCGAGCAAGGCCTCCAGGCCCTCGTGGAACCTCCCTCAGCGGGCAGGCTTCCAAGGAACTGGCGGGAGGGAGGATACCTGGAAAAGGGCAAGGTCCCCACGGATCCATGGGGAAATGAATACGTGTACCTCTGCCCCGGCCTTCACTATGATTTCGATCTCACCTCTTACGGCGCCGACGGGCAGCCCGGAGGGGAAGGCAATGATCAGGATATCAACAACTGGGAGCTGGAATAGTGTGTTTCCCTCCGGAAACGGCTTTTGTGTTCCTTGGGTTTGTTGAGTTCGTTGTGTTACCATAGTCATCGAGTTGCCCCTTACGGGGCCATGCTCATATATGATCAAAATGGAAATTTTTGCACAATAAGCTTGGTGGTCTCGTAAAAAGTCGCAACAACATGTCATTTCGAGCGCTTCGACTCGGAGGTTTATTGTGATTGTCATTTCGACCTGCCCGCCATTGCTCTCGCGCAGGCGAGGCAGGCGGGGCGCAGCGAGAAATTATGTTGCTACCTCCTTCATCGATTTCAGTTCTTTGCTCAGGACAGGCTCCGCGAGAAATTCGATGCGAAGAATCGTCCCGAGAGAATCGAGGGATCTCAATGAGTCATGGAACAAGATCCTTCGCTTTGCTCAGGATGACTTGCTGTCGCACGTCAGATTTCTCCTTGCAGTCGAAATGACAGACCCGCCTGCCGGACAACGGGCAGGTTCAACGAATACGACTTTTTACGAGGTTGTCAATTTTAAATAACCCAAGAAACCCGACAAACACAATGAACCCGACAAACACGACAAAGGGCTATACCCTGATAGAGCTGACGGTTGTTATTGCGCTGATTGGGATGATGCTGGCGGTAAGCGTACCGAGGTTCCGGTATTCCCTGATCACCGATAACCTTAAATCCGTAACCCGCCGCATGATCGGTGTTGTGAAGGAGATAAGAGATGACGCTGTCCGTGAGCAAAAAGCCTATTTTCTCTACCTTGATCTTGAATCAAACAAGCTATGGGTAGAGTATCCGGGCATGGGCGAAGAAGAAAGGGCAATGACAAGGGAAAGGGCATTCACGCTTCCCGAGGATGTACGGATTATGGATGTATGGGGGCAGGAGCGGGGAAAGCAGGTAGAGGGTGAAGCGGCCATCAGGTTCACCAAGAAAGGGTATGTGGAATACACGGCAATCCATCTCGGCGCGGAGGATGGCAGGGAGTTTACCCTGATCCTGAGTCCCTTTCTCGGAACGATCAAGAGCTACGATACGTATGTGGATATTGAAACCATGTAAAGAATGGAGGAATGGAGGAATGGAGGAATGGAGGAATACAAATCAATCGTTGCAACACTCCAGTCCTCCACTACTCCAGTCCTCCACTACTCCAGTCCTCCCGTCTGCCTCGGCTGAGGCCTCGCGATGCCGGGCAGGCCAACACTCCAAGAAGCGCTTGGGCTTCACCCTGCTCGAGGTAATGATTGCCCTGACCATTATCGCCATCGTGTTAGTGGCGGTCTTCGGGTCGCAATCCCAAAGCCTGTCGCTTGCACATGATGCGAAATTCAACACCACCGCTGCTCTCTTGGCTCAAAGAAAGATGGCTGAAGTGGAGATGGAAGATTCCCTGGATGTGAGGTCTACTTCGGGGGATTTCGGTGAGGATTTCCCGGAATACCAGTGGGAGTTGAGCGTAAGCGAGCTATCCATCCCTGGGACAGAGGGCCTTGAATTTCTCAAACAAGTGGATGTAACCGTTCGTTGGGGCGATAAGGATCAATTTCGATATGCACTGAGGTTATACCGTTTCATGCCCAAGGCTAGAGGGTGAAGTGAGCTAAAATGCCTAAAATTAAAGAAACTTATAAAGGAATTGGACAGATTGTCCCAATTCAACCGATAGAACAAGGTGACAGTTTTACAACTTTAGGCACTTTAGGCACTCGTAACTTTAAGCACTTGCATTCCGGATTTACCCTTCTGGAAATCCTGATCGCGATCGTGATCTTCGCCACCCTGCTGACCACGATCTATGCCTCGTACACCGGAACATTCAGGGTGATAAATGACACCGAGTCTCAGGCGGAGATCTACCAGATGGCGAGGATCACCATGGCGAGGATGCTCGAGGATCTGGAATCCGTGTATATTCAAAAGGGCAGCCGGCAAGCCGGTTCAGAAGGGAGTAAGGAAAACCTCTTTCAATTCCTCGGTGAAGAGCGGGAGATTATGGGGCAACGCGCCGACACACTTCGATTTCTATCGAGCGCTCATATCGATTTTAGCGGAAAAGACTCCGGTTACGGAACAACACAGATCGGCTACTATGTCAAAGAAAGCAACGATGGAGAGGGTTTCGTTCTTTACAGGGCAGATAATCCCCTTTTTAAGGAAACCTATCCCCTTGATGAGAAGTCCGGCGGATTAGTGTTGTGCGAGGGATTGGCCTCGGTTGCATTCACCTATTACGGAGAAGACGGGCAGGCATCCAACAGCTGGGATTCCGCGAGTGAGGGCACAGAAAACAAGATCCCAAAAGCTGTTTCCATCACACTTGAGTTCGAAAACGCCTTGAATCCGGAACTGCCGATCATATTTATGACCAGCGTCGCCCTGCCCATGGAGCAGGCATACCCATGATACATGCACTTTTCGATAACAGGGGTATGGCCCTGATCCTTACGATCTTAATCGTAAGCCTCGTTGTCTCGTTAACCCTCCAGTTCAACACCTCAATGCGCTCTAACCTGTATGCAGCAGCAAACCTCTCGGACGGCATCAAGTTAGGCTGCATCGCGCGCTCCGGATTCCATGGCGCTCTCGCGGTGCTTTATGCAGATGGTTCCTCGGGAGCTGTGGATAGCTTGCGTGATGATTGGGCCTACATAAGGGCATATTCCGAGGTCTCTTCCTCGCTGTTCGAAGACGGATATTTTCTCATCGATGTTATGGACCTTTCAGGGAGAATCCAGATCAACCGTTTGGTGAATGAACGGGGAGACTATAACGATGCCCAGAAAAATATCCTGCTCAGGCTTTTGGGTTTTCCCGAATTTGGGCTCGATGCGGATGAAGCGGAAAACCTCGTTGATGCCATAAAGGACTGGATTGATGAGGATAATGAGGTGACCCGCTTTGGTGCAGAGGACGCCTATTACCTGACGCTGGAAGATCCCTATCCTTGCAAGAACGGGCCTCTTGAATCCCCTGAGGAGTTACTGCTCATAAGGGGGATGACAAGGGAGCTATTTTACGGCACGGAGGAAGCCCCCGGAATCTCGCGCTATGTGAGCGCCTATGGGGAGGGCAAGATCAATATCAATACGGCAGATCCCTTGGTGTTACGGGCGCTTTCCGATCGGATAGACGAGGAACTGGCAGAGGAGATGGTTACCCACCGGATGGACGAGGATAATGACATAGCAGATCCAAATTGGTACAAAGAGGTTCCGGGAATGGGGGATATCACCATCTCAGGCGATTTGATTACTACCTCAAGCACCCATTTTGAGATCATCTCGGAAGGGATCAAGGACACTCTGCGTAAGGGGATCAAGGGCATTGTGGAGAGAAAAGATCAAAAGTTAGAGATTCTATCTTGGAAAGTATTTTAATTTGTTGAGTTTATAGTGTTTTTTGTGTTTCTTGTGTTAAAACACAATGAAATGTATGTGTTGTGCGTTTCCACGTACACTGAAACGATCAACAAGAACAAACTCAGTAAAAAATCCATGCCCGGAGGACCTGGCTTTGTTTGGAGTCCTATCGAATGGGCCGAAGGTATGCCCTCAGATCATGAGATTGTTGGAGTAATGGCGTAATGGAGTGGTGGAGTAATGGTCTTACATTGGAGGAAGGCTTTTGAACGTCAGGTAAAAGCCGCAACAAGACTGTTGCCCGTGGACCTTTTTATGAACGATATCCGCTACGATGGTTTCCAATGCTCCAATCATCCACTGCTCCCTGGCCCAGACCTATATAAAGGCACTCTTCTCCTCATGGTTGCTACTATGAATATAGCTCGGGCATTTGCGTATTTTCACAAGTCGCACCAGGGCGGGCCATCACTCCGTGTGAAGAAAAAAATTGATTGGCAGAGTCACCGTCTCTGACCACGCCCAGAGGATGTGGTTTTCTCAGATGAATAAACCTAATAACCACAATAGACATTGATCATGCCGGGAAAGATCCTGGGAATAGACATCGATACTGATTCAGTTACCGCTGTCCTGGTTGAAGGAGGGCTGAGAGGCTACACGATCACCGGGTGCGGGCGGACCATGATAGAAAAAGGCCAGGGATTGGAAGGCGGGCTTGTAGCGCTGAGCGAGCAAGTGGATCTTAAAGCCGATACCCAGATCTGCTCTATTCCAGCGGAGCAGGTATCCTACCGAAATTTCCCAATGCCCTTTCGGGATAGAAAAAGGGTTCGACAAGCCATCGTCTTTGAGGTTGAGACTATGGTCCCCTTCCCGATCGAGGATCTGATCGTTGATTTTGCCATGGTGGATCAACTGGATCAAAACCAGATCCTCGCCGCCTCGATACGCCGAGATCGCATATCAGATTACCTAGATCCCTTACAGCGTCATGGCATTGATCCCGGCCTACTGGACATCAGGGGTGTGCCCATGGCCTTATGGCTGCTCAACCAAGATGATACGCCCGAGAGTGGACTGTTGCTGGAGATAGGGAGCAGGACCAGCACCATGGTCCTTTTTCTCAAAAGACACATAAGCCTGATCAGGTCTTTCCCTTTTTCTGGAGGCCTTATCGCGCAAACGATAGCGGATCAACAAGCTGAGCACATCCAGGGAACCCAAACAGATGAGGAGATTGAGTCCCTCTTCACCTCATTGTGCAGGGATGTCCGGCATACGATCCATGCATTCGGGGGTTTGGAAAAAGGAAAGGTTGAGCCGGAGAGGGCATTTATCACCGGCCAGGGAAGCCAGTGGCCCGGGGCGGAGTCGATCTTAGAGAGAGCTCTCTATACGCCGGTTGAGAGAATACATCTTGCAAGGGATGCCCATGTGGCCATGGATGAGGATGTAGCCGGGGCATGGGATCCCGCCACCATGGACAATGCCCTTGCGCTTGCGCTTCGTGACAGCAAGCAGGGCATGGGGTTCAATTTCAGGAGAGATGAATTCGAGGTAAAGAAGCGTTATGTAGGACTCAGGAAGTTCATGCGGAACGTCGCTCTCTTCTTAGGGATTATCATATCGCTGTTACTTGCTGATCTGGGTGTAGAGTATTATTTCCTTAAGAAGAGATACGTAGTGCTTGATAATCAGATTTCCGAGATCTTCAGGCAGACGCTTCCTGAGGTCACCAGGATCGTTGATCCAGTCCAACAGATGAAGGCAAAGATACAAGAGATCAAGTCTTCGGATCTATCACTCCCCGGAATCGGAATGGAAGAGAAGGTCCTTGATCTGATGCGGGATATATCCATCAGGATCCCCGGATCTTTAGATGTGAAGGTGTTGAGCATGGTGGTTGATCCGGAGACGGTGCAGATTAAGGGCGAGACCGATACATTTAACACGGTGGATAGCATCAAGAAAGGACTTGAGCCCTCACCGTATTTTAATGAAGTGACCATTAGCTCTGCAAACCTTGACAGATCCGGTAAACGAGTTCAGTTTGAGGTAAAGTTGAAACGGGGAAGGGAAGGAAACGGAGAAACGGAGAAACGGTGAAGGGGGAAAGAGATCAGGGACCAGGGATCGGGGAGCAAAAGACAGGGAGAAGGGAGAAAGAGAGAAACGGAGAAATGGGGAGAGGGCGAAACGGTGAAAGTGAGAAAGGAGAATGGAGAGATACAAACCGAAAACGCAATTCTCCAACACTCCAGTACTCCATTACTCCAACATCAAGTACTCCAACACTCTTTGAGATATGACCATGAAGCTCGCGAGGCGTGAGAAATATTTTGTGTCAGTTGTGGCGGTTTTTATCGGGGCTTTTCTGCTCTTGCAATTGCTGGTATTTCCCTTCTTCGAGAGGATGAAGAGGGTCCAGAGGGGTGTCGAGGCCAAAGAGGATGCCCTCAAGGAGATCAAAAGGCTCAGTTCTGAGTATCAAGGATACCGGAGAGGCTCTCAGGATGTAAGCCAGGCCCTTGCCAGTCGAAAAGGCGGGTTTACCCTCTTTTCATTTCTCGAAACGGCGGCTGGTGATGCCGGCGTCAAGACGTATATCAAATATATGAAACCCTCAACCTCTTCAGGGCCGGGATCATATAAAGAATCATTGGTGGAGATGAAACTTGAGGCAATCTCCCTCTCACAGCTTGTAGATTACCTGCACAAGATAGAGGCATCTGAGAACTTAGTGATGGTCAAACGAATTTCAATTAAAGAAACTAAGGGGAAATCAGGCTACCTGGATACTATCCTTCAGGTAATGACATTTCAGTAAACAGGAGATACGGTATGTCCAAAAAAAAGAAATGGTTCGGCTATATATTTTACTTTCTTATAGTGACAGCCGGTTTCCTGTACCTTCGTTTTCCCTCAGATGTCATCAAGGACTACGTGATGAGCACGGCAAATAGGCCGAACATCCCGGTAGTGCTCTCCATGAACCGGGTAACGCCATGGCCCACGCTCGGCCTGAAGGTGGAAGATGCGGAGGTTTCCCTCAACGGTACCCCTGCCCACACGCTCTTTAAGGCGGATAGCCTTATCGTGCGGCCTGAGATATGGTCATTCATAAAGGGCGACCAAAAGTATTCCTTCACGTGTCGGGCATACGGGGGCCACGCAAAGGGGTATGTGCAATTTCTCAAAAGGGACATGACGCCACCTTTTCATGCGGAGATGGAACTACAGGATGTCCAGATTGGAGGCCATGCCTATTTAGAGGAACTGGCCGGCAGGAGGATCCAGGGAAGGCTCACAGGCAACCTATATTACAGCGGTAAGACCGATAACCTGGTAAGCGGCGATGGGGGAGCTAATCTTAGACTGGTTGACGGAGCCATTGAGCTCTTATTACCCCTTTTGGAGCTGGATTCCATTGCATTTAATCAGATTGTGATCGATGCGGTGCTCAAGAAAAAGATGATCACTGTCGCTCGCTGTGAGCTCAGTGGGCCCCAGCTAAAGGGAAACCTCTCTGGAGATATAAGCGTGAGGGACCAGTTTGAAAAAAGCTCCCTCGACCTGAGAGGGGAACTGGAGCCGTTTGCAGCGTTTTTTACCGGCGCTGAAGGCAGCTCCGGCGCCATGAATATCCTGAAGAAGAGGCTCAAAAGAGGAACTCTCAGCTTTATTATCCGCGGAACGCTCCGTGAGCCCAAAATTCGGTTTACCTGATCATATATGCATGATGACAACACGGCTTCAGACCATAGTTAACCTCATAGCCATGGCGGTGATCAGTTTTCTCGCCGTTGATCTTTTTTACACGATCATCGGGGTGCAGCTCAGCGGGAAACATACTCCAGACATCGGTGTTCCTCGCCCGCCGGCCGTAATGAAGCAAGGAAAGCCGCCGATAGACTACTTCAGCCCGCTTGTTGAGAGGAATCTCTTCGCATCCAGTGAGCATGAGGAGATTACCCAGGAGATTAAGGAGGAGGGGATTGAGAACCTGGAACCCACCTCCTTGAAGTTAACCCTGTTGGGGACGGTTGTCGGAAGCGAGGAGGACTCCTTTGCGATTATCGAGGAAAAGGAGGGAAAGAAGCAGGCCCTCTATAAGGTGGGAGATAGCATTCAGAGCGCCGTTGTCAAGGGGATTTTAAGGGGCAAGGTAATCCTCACCGTTCAGGGCCAGGATAAGATCTTGACCATCGAAGAGGAGGCGGCCTCGAGGCGAACGAGCGGGGTGACCAGACCGGCAGAGCCTATCAGGCAGGGCGAAAGCATCGCGGTAAATCGCTCGGAGATAGAAGAGTCCCTTAAGAATGTTCACCAACTTCTATCCCAGGCGAGGGTAAGGCCTCACTTTAGTGGGGGAAAGCCTGACGGGTTGGCCATTGCCCAAATCAAGAGCGGCTCCATCTTTGAGAAACTAGGATTGAAGAACGGTGATATTGTCAAGGGATTGGACGGTAATGATATCAAGAGCCCGGATGACGTGCTCCAGATGTATAAAAAGCTGACCCTGGGCTCTGAGGTTGCCATAGAGATAGAGCGGGCAGGAGAGAAGCAAACACTAAACTTCATCTTTAGATAAGGATAATGTACACATCCTATTTCGGATTTAAAGAGAATCCCTTCAATCTGACCCCGGATCCGCGATACCTTTTTTTGAGCCCTCACCACAGAGAGGCCCTTGATCACATGCTCTACGGGGTGAACGAGAGAAAGGGTTTCATCGTCATTAGCGGCGGCATCGGTACCGGAAAGACTACCCTCTGCCGGGCATTCTTGAGCCAATTGGAGAGTTCGATAAAGAGTGCGCTGATCTTCAACTCCTTTATTACAGAGCAGGAACTTCTGGAGACAATCATTGAGGAGTTCGGCATGGATGCGAGTGCAGGGGCAGGCACAAGGAAGGAGCGCATCGACCAGATCAACGAGTTTCTGCTTCATACCTTCAGCCAAGGGGGCAACGCTGTTCTCATCTTAGATGAGGCTCAAAACCTCTCTCCCACCGTTCTTGAGCAGATCAGGATGCTCTCAAACCTGGAAACGGAGAGGGAGAAGTTGATCCAGATCGTCCTTGTCGGGCAACCGGAACTAAAGGATCTGCTCACCTCCTCCTCGATGCAACAGCTCAACGAAAGAATAGTAGTCCGCTTCGAGTTGAGGCCACTTGATCATAAGGACATCCAGGGCTATGTGGAGCACCGGTTGGTGGTGGGAGGAGGAAGAGGAGACCTTCGGTTTGCAAACTCGGCATTTAGCTCGATTTATAAATACTCGCAGGGGATTCCAAGGAGGATCAATGCCGTATGCGACCGGGCGCTGCTCATCGCCTACGTAAACGAAAAGCGCACCATCTCCAGGGCAATAGTTGCAAAGGCCATCGATGATATCCGGGGGGATCGTACCCTGAAAGGCCGGGCAAGGGGTTGGTCTTTGAGGAGGGCGATATCCTCAACCGTATTGGTGTTGTTACTCATCATGGTGGCGGGCTTTGCCGGATGGAACTTCAGATATGATTTCTTGGACCTTTTCTCACCTAGTTTGAAAACCATCCCTGCCGGCCCGAGAGATGTCCCCTTACAGCAACCCAAACCCGAAAAAGAGGCAGCAGCGCCCCTTTTTCTCGATGAGAAGAGCAGTCTCGCAGGCCTCTTCGATCTATACTACGCGAACGTAGAAGAAGGGACCGATTTAGTCGGTGGAGAGCATCTATCCTTGATCTTTTTTATGATGGAGCCGGACGACTGCACTATCTTTAAGAAACCCTTTCGGGTACCGGTATCCCTTTCTCCGGCTCCATCCTCCGCCTCACCGCACTATCTTCTCATTCGGGAGATAACTGAGGCGGGCGCTATCGCGGTTGATACGAGAGGAAAGGATCGGTCGGTGAGCAGGGAGTTTCTCTTCGATCACTGGGGACAAAGGGTTTCCTGGGTATACCCCTTTGAAAATAGCTGCCCCGCATTAATGAGAGGCATGAGCGGCCCGGATGTGTCAGAGGTTCAGCGGATGCTCAAAGAGATCGGCTATCAGGTGGAACCCACGGGGATCTTCGATGAAGCAACCTTTCTGGAGGTGATTCGCTTCCAACGACGTTATAGTTTGATGAGCGATGGGATCGTGGGCCGCAGGACAAAGGCTCTCATATACCAGATGACGGATTAACATCGTTTGTTGTGTTCATAATGTTCATTGAGTTTATTGCGTTACAGATGTTCAAAGCCTTAAGATTTAAAAAACAATCTCAAGGAACCCAAAAAACTCAACAAACCCAAAAAACTGCCAAACCCTATGAGTTATATCAATGAGGCACTGAAAAAGGCCCAAAGGGAAAAAGATGCCCTTGCCGCAAGATACAGCAGTTTTCTCGCAGCACGGAGAGAAAAAAGGAAGGCTTCACGGGGCAGGAAGCTCTGGTGGACCTCCCTTGTCGTTATCCTCATTTTGCTTGCTTTTGGGCTCTATTCATGGTTGGATTCAAGAGGCCCGGAGAGGACATCCGCTTCAAAGAATGCCATCCCGCAGGGTGACTCAAAACAAGAAGCCGCGGTAGATGCGAAGGACCTCTATGATAGGGCGCGGCGGTTTCAAAAGAGCGGGCGCTCCAGGGAGGCGAGGGAGCTTTATCGGAAAGCACTTGCCCTTGATCCACAGAACGTCCACGCAGTGAACAATATAGGGGTTGCCTTTCTTCAAGAAAGGAACTTCACCGAGGCCCGAAAAAGCTTTGAAGATGCAGTGCGATTGCAGCCGGATTACGTTGATCCATATTACAATATGGCCTGCCTCTATGTCATACAGGGGGATACGAAAAGGGGCCTGGACTATTTGAAGAGGGCTGTCTCATTGGATGGATCGGTACGGGAATGGGCTCTCGCTGATGCCGACCTGAAGGCACTGAGAGGATTGCCCGAGTTTGAGGAGGCAATAGGAAAGAGGTAAGGGATATTGGAGTATTGGAGTACTGAAGAAATGGAGTATTGGAGCGATGGAGCAGAAAGGGATTCGCAAGACTTCAATACTCAACCAGTCCTGTGCGAAGAAAAATGCCATGCCGGAGATTAATAACGTGAGGTTTAGGATAGCATTAATACCTGTTTTGTGCCTCGTTTGGCTGGTCCTTATCCTGGCAATACAGAGCTCCACGGCGCAGGGTGCGAGGATAGCGGGTGAGGAAGGCACAACCTCAGTTGCTCCCGAGCCCCAAGAACCGACAAAAAAGGTGGCTCCACCGGAAGCGCCGGTTATCAAAAGGCATCCTCCGGTTCCAAGAGCTCAGCAGGTGAAGAAGGCTGCTCCTGTTGAGCCCGTCGAAGAAAAGAGAAGCCCTCAGGTCCAGAAGATGATGGTTCCTGAGAAGACAGTTGCGAAACAAGAAGAAGTCACGCAAGAAAAAGAATCGGGATCCCGTTATGTGACCATAGATTTCGACAACGTGGATATTACCCTGTTTATTAAATTCATCAGCGAGCTGACAGGAAAGAATTTCATCATCGACAATGCCGTGAAGGGGAAGGTCACCGTTATCTCGCCCACCAAAATATCCATAGATGAGGCGTACAAGGTATTCGAATCGGTATTGGAGGTCCATGGATTCAGCACGGTGCCGTCCGGAGCAGTCATCAAGATTGTACCGGCAGTAGATGCCAGGTCAAAGAGCATTGAAACGAGGCTGCGGGAAGAGACTGCCGCGCCCCAGGACAGGATTGTGACACAGCTGATTCCTTTGGATTACGCCAACCCGGATGAGCTGAGCAAACTGTTCCGGCCCCTGATATCCAAAAACAGCGTCATAGTCTCCTACGAGCCTACCCGCATGCTGATCGTTACCGATGTTCAATCCAACATCAAGCGGTTACTCTCGATAGTAAAGGCGATTGATGTAGCGGGGATCGGGGAAGAGGTCTCCGTGATACCGATTGAACATGCAACGGCAGCAACGCTTGCAAAGTCATTGAGCGACATCTTTCAGGCCCAGGTCAGCAAAAGACCGCCAAGAGGGGCTGCCGCGCAAGCCGTCACAAGAATTGTGGCTGATGAGCGGACCAACTCCCTTATAACCCTCGCTACGGAGGATGATACGCAAAAGATACAGAGTCTCGTGGCATTGCTGGATAAACCGGTCCCTCGCGGTGAAGGTGATATCCACGTCTACTACCTTCAGAATGCCAATGCGGAAGATCTCCAGAAGGTCCTCATGGCTATTCCTTCCAAGGAAACCAAGGAGCAGGAAAAGGGCAAGGCCCCTGCGGTCTCCAAAGACGTCCAGATCGTGGCGGATAAGGCCACCAACAGCCTGGTAATTACCGCGAAAAAGCAAGATTATCTCGTGCTCGAGGATATCATCAAGAAGCTCGATATAGCCAGAAGCATGGTCTACCTCGAGGCCCTTATCATGGAGGTAAATGTGGATAAGGAGTTTCGGCTTGGGGTGGAATGGATGGGGATGGAGGATTTTAGCTATAACGATAAAACCGGCGGCTTTTTTGCGGGCTCTGGTGGAATCGGTGATTACGGAAACATTAAGGGGCTCTCGGGGATTCCCCCAACTCTGCCCTCCGGCTTTTCCCTCGGTGTATTCGGTGAGGCCATTCACATCGGTGATCTGGTGTTTCCAAATCTGGGCGCAATCTTCCAGGCATATCAGAAGGACTCCGATGTGAATATCATCTCAACGCCTCAGATCTTAACCACCGACAACGAAGAGGCCGAGATATACGTGGGAGAAAATGTCCCGTATCTTACCAAGGAGGCCACGGGCGATCAGACCTATCAGACATACGAGTACCGGGATGTCGGCGTGACGCTCAAGATAACGCCCCAAATCAACCAGGAGCGGTTTGTAAGGCTCAAGATCTTCCAGGAGAACATATCATTAAAGAAGGGGACAGAGATATATCGGCCCACTACCCTCAAGCGATCTGCGGAGACCACAGTTATCGTAAAGGATACGAATACCGTGGTTATCGGCGGAATTATCGGAGAGAGCGCAGAGAAGGCCACGTATAAAACACCATGCCTCGGAGATATCCCCGTCTTGCGCTGGCTCTTCAGCGCGCTGTCCAGATCCCAAAACAAGACAAACCTGTTCGTTTTTATCACGCCCTATGTGATAGAGAACCCCACAGAGGCAAAGGAGATCTATGATAAGAAAAAAGAGAACATGGAGGGGGTGCAAAGGGGCGCTGTGAAGATGTACAAAAAGCCGGAACGCAGTGATCAGGACCGGAATGATGAATAAGGATTATCGGCCGTGATGGAAAGGCTCATCGGAGAGATATTGAAAGAGGTTTGCTCCCTTTCAGAGGATGCGCTCGACCAAGCCTTCATGATTCAGGAGGACAAGGGCGGACGCATCGGAGAAATCTTGATCCAGAAAGGTGCGATCACAGAGGCAGATCTATTAAAGGCCTTCGGCATCCAGTTCGGATTACCGTTATGGTCCGCCATCCCCACTGAGGGCATGGATCTCGGTTTTACGGAGCATATTCCCATCCAGTTCCTGAAGAAGTACAGGATGGTGCCCGTGACTACCGACGGCAAGGCCTATATAGCCGTAAACGATCCCACCCTGTTTCAGCCCCTTGACGATCTGCGCCTGATCCAGGGGTGGAACGGGGTCCAGACCGTGCTTGCCCCGCATTCGGCCATCCTCTCTGCCATTAACTATGCCTATGACATGAGCAGGGATTCGGCAGAGCAGGTTATCCAGGATATGCGCGATGAGGACAAGGATCTGATTCTCTCCGCGGTTGAACAAACGGGCGATCTGTTGGACGATACCAGTGATGCCCCCATCATAAAACTGGTGAACCTGATCCTCTCTCAGGCGGTGAAGGCAAGGGCCAGCGATATACATATTGAGCCCTACCAGAACCGTCTGAAGATCAGGTATCGGCTGGACGGCATACTCTACGATATGCTCACTCCTCCAAAACATATTCAATCTACCCTGATCTCCAGGATCAAGATCATGGCAGGGATGAACATCGCGGAGAAGAGGCTTCCCCAGGATGGGAGGATTGAGATCAAGATAGGAGATAGGGATGTTGATATCAGGGCGTCCACCATCCCTATCGCCTTTGGAGAGAGAGTGGTCCTCAGGCTCCTGGACAAGAGAAATGTGTTGTTAGGGCTCTCAGACATTGGGATGCCCGAGGATGGCCTGAGGCATTTTCATGAGCTCATCAAGTCTTCCCACGGCATTATCCTTGTCACGGGTCCCACGGGGAGCGGTAAAACGACCACCCTCTATAGCGCTTTGAGCACCATCAACAACCCGGACATCAATATCATCACCATAGAAGATCCCATCGAGTACCAGATCGATGGGATCGGCCAGATCCAGGTGAATCCAAAGATAAACCTCACCTTTGCAAACGGCCTGCGGTCCATCGTGCGTCAGGATCCCGATGTGATCCTCGTGGGTGAGATCAGGGATTTGGAAACCGCGGAGATTGCCATCCAGTCGGCATTGACGGGCCATCTGGTATTCTCGACCCTCCACACAAACGATTCAGCCAGTGCGGTAACGCGGCTCATAGATATGGGGATAGAACCCTTTCTGGTCACCTCGTCGGTGATCGGAATATTGGCTCAGAGGCTCGTAAGACAGGTGTGCGATGAATGCAGGGAATCCTATGCGCCCGACGAGGAGTCCTTGAACAATATCGGCATAACCGCTGAAATGAGGAGCGGCAGAGAGATTTACCGGGGTACGGGATGTGAGGCCTGCCTCAATACCGGTTACCAGGGAAGAACGGGGATATTCGAGCTCATGATCATGGATGATACGATCAGGAATCTCATACTAAAGACCTCCGACTCCAACACCATTAAACGCGAGGCCGTGAACCAGGGGATGGTAACCCTTCGCCAGGATGGGGTGATGAAGGTGCTTAATGGGACTACAACCGCGGAGGAGGTTCTGAGGGTCACGCAGAGGTAGCGTGAGTGAGCGGTGAATCGGGGAATGGGGGAAGCGGAGAAACGG
>Ga0315549_1002750_pt1 | contig 16339 bp, 7 predicted proteins | sample SalMarSW160200MG_FD_203101 | JGI IMG/M metagenome (GOLD analysis project Ga0315549, IMG submission 203101) | Salt marsh sediment microbial communities from the Plum Island Ecosystem LTER, Massachusetts, United States - Salt Marsh Sediment SW1601-200 ... | reverse complement strand
AGGAATTATTAAATCAGGTTGTTCCAAGAAAATTTACCCTTGTAGATAGGGGGAATAATAGCACCGATTATGTCTTTTTAGATGAAAATGGTCAGTATGGAGATGAAACACAACGGGCAATAGAATTATTAAGAAGCAGTTTTCATACCGTAAGCTGGGATGAATCGGAAGTTATAAGTAAACTAAAAGAAGATTATGAGAATGACTTTACAGATGGAGAATGGTTGACAAAGGTTGTGGATCGTGATTTATTGGTTGGAAGTATTTACTTAAACAACAATGCAATGAGTCAGGCGACAAGAGATTTATATGACCCTTATGAAGATAAAAATGGGGTACTTGAATTATATGAAAATTATGTTGTCCCATTTATTGATAAGATGATCGAAGAGGCTGAGAAGTATGTGAATGATACTACAAGATGGAGACCTCGTCCTGAACATGATGATAATTATAGAGGCGCCGGTAATCCCAGATGGGTGGGAACAGGAGAAATTATATATGAAGATGAAGAAGCGGACATTGTATATAGGAATACGGGTGTAGTTTACTCTTTTGGCGCAATAGACCGATTAGATCAGTGGAGAGATAAAATAACTGGAAATTTAAATCCTATGATTGATCCTGTAGCTAGAGAATATATGGGGAATAAACCTCCATGCTATACATCGACTGAAGCATGGGGTGATTATAATAGAGATGGTTTCCCTGGAGGTCATGGTATTGATGATGATAATGATGGCTTAACAGATGAGGATTCCGAGGGTAGACAGCCAGGAGAGACCGGATATACGAACGACCTCGAAGAAGATGATGATGAAGACGGTACTATTGACGAAAATGATACTGAAGGCCAAACCAAGTATCCTGCAGAAGAGTGGTACGAATACGGGTACGGTCATCAAACGGGGTTAAAATATAATGAACAAACGCAATGGGGAAAATATACTTGTTGGGACTGGGCGGGGATTGACTGTAGAGGTCTTGTACAAAGATCTATAAAGTCAGCCGGAGAAAAAATAAGATGGTTTGAAGAAGAGTACCTGGTTCCCGATAGTATTATTCCTGATTTGGACATTCATTACAACTATGATATTTACTCAGGTCATTGGACAAGACAGGGACTTAATGACCTCTATCTGCACAATCCGACCCCCTGCCGAAGAGACCATAGTACAAATGGGAATTGTTATGTTGTTTCTACAACTTCAAATAATTGGTATAAAAGATTAAAGCGTGGAGATCTATTACATAGCAACAACCATGTTGTTTTAGTTTATTCGGACCCTTTCTATTCTACAAATGAAGGTATTTATATACTGAAGATAATACATGCTTTTGGAGAATTTAAAGATTTAGATGCAGATAGAAGAATTGATTTTACAAGAAAATCAATAATAAGCCGATTTTATTTATGGGGATACTCATCTCCTGCAAGTGCTAGTCTTAGCAGAGGGAGGATAAGATTATGGAAATAAAGACAAAACTTTTGGCAACTCTTTTTTTTATAGTTAGTTTTGAAGCTTTCTCGCAGGTATATATGAATTCTGTGAAGTTAATTAATGCAAAGTGGGGTTCAGCTGAAGGTGAGGTATATGTAGATTATTCAGGAGATATGGGTATAGAAGGAATAGATTTCCCATCGGAATTTATCTTCGATTCTCTTTATAATGTGTTTGTATTGGACCTCCACAACCAAAAAGTTCTAAAATTCTCAAAAGAAGGGAAGTTTAAATACGAAATTCATATTGATTCTGCAAAAGCTCTACTAAAAACTATTGATAGAAGTAATGAGAAAGGTGAAACATATAGAATTTTACGCCATATAGATGAAGGATATTTTTATATAAAGGACAGTTTAAATTCATCGTTAGTTAAATTTAAGCCTGATAAGGATTCTCTTATTTATTGTCAACCTATAGGTATTGATGTTCACTTAAACAATTATGTAAAACATTATAAAGGTAGCATTGATACCCTTTCCATCAAAAGAAAAAAAGAGATCCTGAATTTAAAAAAAGACAATTCTATAGAAGTCCTTTGGAAAATAAAAAAATATACTTTGAGAGAAAGAGAAAATGTTTGGATTATGGATAGATGGGGCAACAGTTTAGAAAAAATAATTGGTCCATTAACAACGATAAAGACCACAATTAAGGAAGGTTATGGCCCCCCAATTATAGAAGATAAACTCATCGAATTATACAAACAGATTAAGATTGATCCATACGGTAATATCTACATTCAAGGTTTAAAACCCAGTGAGTATTTTATCTTTAAGTATCCTAAAATCCATTATAAGCCCGTAGTAGTTTCCAAAATGCCGGCTAAAAGGATACCAGGGAATGCTTATAATGTTGCCGAATATACGTCAGCACCACAAGGAAAGATCAAAGAATCAGGGTTTAAGTTGCTCAAAGACGGCAAGGAGATTTATAAGCTAGAAACAAGTGGATTGAGTACAGTTAAATATTTAGGAAAGGATAAGTTGGGACAATACTGGGTTTATTATGAGAGTCCAAGAAAGAAGAAGGTTGACAAAAAATATATAGTTGATGGAAATAATAAAGACTGGTTTATTATGAAGAAAGAGAGAGGTAGATTTTTTAAAAAAGGGATCTGGTATACGGTTCTTTGTTCAATTAATTTAAGAATGTTGAGTAAAAGTATCCCTGGAATAATAAATGAAAATATGATAGATTTTGATAAAGTTAAAGTAGGATCAGATGGAAATTTATACTACAAGGATAAGGGTAAATGGTATAGACAAGAAAATATACAGCAGATGGACTTTACAGCAACAGATGTGCAAAGCTTTGCTGGGATTGAGAAAGACATCAAAGTAGAGCCATATACCAACTATGAAGATGTTGCCCCAATTGAACTTGAAAGAGGTATCGAGATAAAAAAAGGCAACGAATCGATCCGAAAATTCAAATATTATTCCCAGGATACCCTTTACACAGTCAAAAACCTGGGCTTAGACGATAAAAATAATATCTATGTTTACGTTAACTGGTTTGACTGGCTAACAAAGGATAAAATGAAAGAAGTAGTAAAATTTAATACAAAAGGAGAATTTCAGAACCGCATCAATTTAACAAAAGAAGAAACACCTGTTCTTGGGTTGGATGGGTTTGTTTATACGCATGAGAATGAAGGTGCTGAAGGAATTGTTAGGAAATATGAGGGGAAAACATTGCCTTAGGGGAAACAGCTCACGGCTCACAGCCTACAGCTGACGGCAAAGAAAATGTAATAAGGAAGTAAATTGAGAGATATAAAAAATTATGATGTTTTTAAAATGGCTCACCAATTAGCATTAGAAGTTTATAAAATTACAGATAAATATCCAAAGAAAGAAATATATGGTTTGACTAATCAGTTGAGGAGAGCTTCGTATTCTATTCCAATGAATTTAGCCGAAGGTGGAGCAAGAGATAGCGAGAGGGAATTTGCACAATTCGTTAATGTATCAATAGGTTCGTGCGAAGAAGTAAGATATCAATTGCTTTTATCAAAAGATCTCGGTTATGTAGAAGAGAAGGAATATTTTGAAATGGAAACAGAATATGAAACTGTAAAAAAAATGCTTGCCTCTTTATACCGAAAATTGAACAAAAAAAAGTTAAAGCAGTAAGCGGTGAGCTGTCAGCTGTAAGCAAATTTAATAGGGAGGATTGTAATGTTTAAGAAATTTTTAATTATATTTTTAATAACGTTTGCATTAATCGCGGCACCTGTCGATGATGCAATTAACAATGGAATCGAGTGGCTAAAAACAAATCAAAATCCTGACTCTACATGGGGTGAAGAATATAATAATTTTCTTTCTACTTCCGCGGTTCTCCGGGCGCTCACTCTAAGTGATGAAGATTCACTTTTTGATATCGGTCTTGAGAGGTTCATGGATTTTTCGATTCCTTCTTTAGATCATGTTTCAAGATATCTGGAAGTGATAAGTCCGTTTTCTCCCGATACAACAGGATTGATTGATACTCTTTTAACTTTTCAAAACATGGATGGAGGTTTTGGCGCTTTACGTTATTATGATAGTTACCCTTTGGATGTCTCTCTTTTACTTCGGGCTTTAAGCGCAGTCGATTATACCGATTATGATAAAATTAGTACTATTATTTATTACATTGTAAACGAGCAAAAAGATAATTACTGGTGCGATGTAGACGATAGTTCATCTGTTTATATTACAGCGTTAACTCTTATTTCTTTAGAAAAATTCCATGGTATATACGACCTCTCCGAACAAATCAATAACGGTGCAACAAGGTTAACGGAACAACAAAATACAAACGGTAGTTTCGGGGAAGATACAACAAGTGTGTATGAGTCTGCCCTTTCCCTGATTGCCTTGACACATTCACTCATAGCTGACAGCTCACAGCTCGCTGCAAGAACTAAAGCGAAAAATTTCCTTATATCCGCCCAGGATAGTAGCGGCTCGTGGAATGATAACGCGTATGAAACCGCTCTTGCCATTCTTGCTCTAAGTACAATGAGCCCGAATTTAATCATATCTTCCGCCAGTACTGTTCCCCCTGCTCCAGTCGAAGGAGAAGAGTTTACTCTTTCCGCTGTTATTAAAAATATAGGTACCGAGAAAGCAGGATTATTTGATACAAAATTCATGCTGGATACTCTTGTTCTCTGGGAAGGTGTAATAGATAGTCTCCTGCCCGGTGATTCATCGATAGTCGATTTTTCGTACAATCTTCCTTCGGGAAGGTATGAAATTAAAGGAAATGTAGATTGTAATGATTCGATAAAGGAAGGGAATGAATTAGATAACGAATATATTTATCACTTAAACATATTTACTCATCTCGATTTAGCTGTTTACCCTCAGGATATAAAGATATATCCGGTGATACTGAAAGAGTATGATTCGACATGAGATAATATTTTGGTTCTTGACAGCAAAGTCTTTTTTCCTATATTAAATAAGGGAGAACTTATGATTACTAAAGGAGATAAGTCTAGGATTGTCAAATGCGCAAAGAAATATAAGTTATCAAAGGTTATTCTTTTTGGTTCCGCCAAAGAAAAGACTGAATCAAGGGATATCGATATTGGAGTGAAAGGGTTAAAGCCAGAATTGTTTTTTAATTTCGGATGGGAGTTATATAGAGACTTATCAAAACCGTTAGACGTTATTGATTTAGATGAAGATTGTTCTTTTTGCAGACTTGTTGAGAAGGAAGGAATAGTACTTTATGGCTGATATAAAACAGAAGGTTCATGTTGAAATGGAAAATATTGAAACCGTCCTTACAGAACTGGAGAAGGTAAAAAATAGATTTAACAAAGAACTTGTAGTACTTGTAGGAATAGGTGGTTATCTTCAAAATATTTATAACGGCATTGAGAATATTCTAAAGCAGATATTATTATTTAAAAATATTTCAATTCCCGACTCTCCAACCTGGCATAAGGACTTATTAAATTTGTCAGTTAAACATAAAGTTATAAAAAGAGTAACCGCTGAGAAAATTGGAAAATATCTTTTTTTTCGGCATTTCTTTACGCACTCTTATGGGTTTTTAATTGAAGAACGCAAAATAAAGCCTTTAATGGATAACGCACTTAAAGTCTGTTCTGTTTTCAATAAAGAAATCGAAGATTATTTAAAAACAATAAAACAATAGAAAGAAGGATTAATAGCGAAGAGTGAAGTAATTCATTACTTTACCCGCCGAGGTAATATTTTTGAGATTTATAGATATCAATTTTACCCTTGACAAAGAAAAAGAAACCATTACAATATAAAATATAGAAAATAAATAGTCTTTTTATTTTTAAATATTAGTTTTTTAGCAGAAAACGTTTAGGTTCTAAAGGGTTTAAATATATAAAATATTAATAAATATCTATTAGTAGGAAGAGGGGAATTTTTTATTTTAGGTTGGCATCTTGTATTTAGTTGCAGGGATTAAAATTTTTTTTGGGAGGTAAAATTATGAGGAAAACACTTCGTAAGAAGTTATTTAAATCGGTTTTATGGTTTAGTCTGTTTGTTTTTTTACCTTTCGCATTTGGGTTTGATGCTTATGCTCAAGCAAAAGATCTTAAAGAAGAAGTCCAGAGTAAAAAAATTAATGTAATCTTAAATTCAATCAAAGATAAAGATTTCGATGAAATCCTTAATAAGGCAGAAGAAATCCTTGAGAAGGATTTTTCTGATGATTTAAGGAAAGACGCTTTCAGAACGATATTAAGTGGGCTTAAAGAAAGAGATGAAGAAATCAGAAAAAGATTTGCTCAAACTGAAAAGAAATTAAGGAGAAAAGATTTACCTCCCGAAATATTAAAAAGGCACAAGGAATTTGTAGAAAAATATGAGGAAAGATTTAAAAAGTTTGAAGGGAGGGTTAATTCATATACAAATTCAAACTGGCTAACAAGAAGTTTTTCAAGAAACGGATTAAAAGGTTTTATTGAGGAAAATACTTATGAGAGGAAAATACCAGAATTCGACCCCAATAAATTACCGCATCGTTCAAAACCTACTAAGCAAATTCAAACCGAAGAATATAAACCTCCTGAGAAAAAAGAACTGAAGAAGATAGAGAAGCAAGGAGCTATACAACAGGGTAATAGTTTGGAGGGTATAGGGTATAGTGAAAATATCGATACCCTAAATACTATACCCAATACCCTGACAGATGAGCTATTCGCCTATGCGGGTGATATTTCGATGTTACCGTTGCTTGTTTCGCAAGGAGGAGACGGATATTTAAGTGAGACAATGGAAGTTCAATTTACGGAAGAAATACAGGAATTGGCAGAAGAATTAGAACATAAACCTGTAGAGATATACGAACATTTAAGAAATAACTTTAAGTATGAGCCGTATTATGGAAGTTTAAAGGGTGCTCAACAAACATTATTCGAGGGTGCCGGGAATGATTTCGATTTAGCCTCGCTCCTTATTTCTCTCTTACGCACATCAGGAATAAAATCAAGATATGTTTACGGAGAAATAATAATTCCCATAGATGCGGTTATGAGTTGGCTTGGGGTTCGTGACCCCTGGGTTGCGGGTAATATTCTTGTAACTAATGGTGTCCCCGCTGTAATGCGTACAGTAGGAGGAGAACCACATAGTATTAGAATGAAACATTGCTGGGTCGAGGCTTATATTCCGTGGATGGGAGGAAAAGTTTACAGAGGAGCTTATGACCCTGATGATATTGGTAGCGCGAAGTGGTTATGGTGTCCTATGGATGTAAGTTTTAAAGAACAGTGGTATTTTGAGCGAATAGATGTGTCAAATGTTCCTTTTAACGAAAGTGAATATCTTGATACTTTAAGAGAAACTCCTTTTGATTATTATTTTAAATCTATACAAAATTATATAGAGGAGAATTATCCGGACAGTTCAATAGCTCATGGATTTTCCGGAAGTGCGATTAAAAGTTTCTACCCGGGATATATTCCCGGTACATTACCGTATGAAGTAAAAAAAGACGAAAGGAATAGATTCGCGGAGATAGCGGATAGTTACAGGCATAAGGTAAGATTTGAAGTAGTAAACGCATACGGGATGACAGATATTTCTTATACTGTTTCTCTTCCTGAACTTGCCGGTAAATCCGTTTCGCTATTTTACGCTCCTGCCACAGCAAGTGATGAGGCAACGATTGAGTCCTATGGAGGATTGTATAAGACACCCGCTTATTTAATAAATCTTAAACCGCAATTTAGAATAGATAATGAAATAACAGCAACAGGTGAAGCGATTGGATTTGGTAAAACGCAAACAGCAACAATGACCTTTATCGCTCCGGGATTTGGAGAGATAGATAGGGTAAATAATGAATTCATATCTGGAGCATGGTACGGAATTATATTTGATTATCAAAATGTTGGTGAAAAAGGCAGAATAAAACACCTGGATAATCTGATTAATCTATTGGATTTAGTTGATTTCTCAGATACAACAGGAACTTTTGTCCCGGAACCGTTCTGGGCTGAGGAGTTTTTAAACAGTTTTGGCTTGTCATATTTCTCCTTGTTGGATGTCAGTAATAAATTATTAAGGAGATGCCTGCGCGTAGTATCGACAAGAGACCCCTCTGAAGTTATATCCGGTTTCGATGTATCTGTCTCAAATCTTTTAGGAATGCCTTACGGGGTTGAGCTTACCGGTTTATTTAACGACGCCGATAGATTATCGGAAAGTGTATTTTCCATTTATAATGATAAGTCTAAAGAAATCAAATATACTGTTTTAAGCGGATATGAGAGTTCTTTTCTTGAGCATTATATGATTGAGTTATGGTTAAACTCACCCGCAATTTCAGCGGTGAAGGCGCTACAGTTAGCATCATTGGAAGGGTTAGATATATATGATATAGATAAATCCAATATAAATACAATTCTTCCGGAGTTAACCATTTCGGATGAAGCAAAAGAAGAGATAGCAAATGGGGTAAACGCCGGCAATAACGCGAAGGTTTCGCAATCAAATGTTAGTATAGAAGACTGGACAGGAGTTGGGTATATAATCAGTGACCCGGCTACGGGATCCGCTTGTTATAAAATATCAGGTGGATATAATGGGAGTGTAGGAACTCATGCCGGAATGATGAAGAGCAATTATGCACCTATAGGCCCAGGTTTAATCGAATATGCTTACGTTTGGTCTGGTGGTGGGAAGGATAGTAAATTCGCCACGGCTGATCAGGAGGAGATATCATTTGATGCAGAAACCCTATTAGCTTACTATCATTTAGTAAGATTTTACAGGAACACACAAACGATATTTCAAGGATCGGCATGGGAGTTGGTGAAGGTTCTTGAAAATCCATGTATAAAAGCTTTTGTATATTGCGGTCATGGGACAGTATCTACCATCACGGACCCTGTTAGTGGTGAAGAAGTGAAAAAATATGGTCTAAGCATAAATAGGAAAGAATGGGTTTCTTTTGAAAGTATAAGTGGTTTTTTTGTAGATCCCCTTCTTACTTTTGTATTTTTATCGGCTTGTCACGGAGGTCGCGGATTAGGTTCTTTTCCCCTTTCAAGTAAAGGAGCCTCAGTTGGATATTCGAAAGCTGTACACCCTGACCCTACGCTGGAATTTTCATACAGACTACTTAGCTATCTTTCAACAGGAATAACTCTATCTGCGGCGATAGAAATATTGTCGTCAAAATATCCAAACCTAATTTTAGAACTTACACCCATTTATTTGGGTAATATGAGTATGAAATTAGGTGATGATGAGGAGTGTTTAAAAAAATGATATTTTTTATTTTATTTCAAATTATGACTGATACGATAGAAACACCAGGGAAACTTGTGTTGGGGTATGAGGGCTATCCCCAGGAATTAATTGAAGTTTTTGATTCTATATATTTTGAAATCTTACGTTCTACTGATACTACTGCGGATCTTTGGCAATATCACTTTGGGAACAAGATTAAAGATGCGTTATGGAATAATGAAAAGCTTAGAAATTATGCTGTTAAAAATTATGTTGAGAAAGGAGAACAGGTTTTTTTTCTTCCCTTCTTTCATAGCCCAATTTGGTGGAAACTTCAAGAGAAACGTAGGGAATATTTAATTTCAAGAAAAAAAGAAATGATTACAGACCCATTTTTTAAAAAGAGATTAGAAGAGTATTATAAGTACAAACTTGATTTTTCTACTCCTTGGTATGAAAAAATCCCTGAAGAGATGGCTGTAGATGAAGACTTTGTATATACAAGTATTCCCTACCACACAGGAGAGTTTCAGTGGTTCAATAAGACTGGAGAAAAATGGTTTACAAATATTTTAAAACCATTTTCCAATGATGACAGCTTTCTTGTTGTATTTAATCCAAAAGATAGCCTTTTTATAGGTTATTTCAGTCTTTTGCAAAGCCGTACAGATACTACCGCTTCACTTTTTCTGCTTTCCCGAGATTCACTAAGACAGATACCGCCGGATAGTTTTTACTATATATACCATTATTCACTGGAAGAGAATACATGGGTAATAGGATTCCAATATAATAGAGAGAAAGAACTATGGCGTGCAGAACCTATTTTTCTGCCTCTTTATTTTGAGCGAGATCATCCAAGCAATGTTTTTAAAATGTATAGTAATTTTTATATTATTAAAAAGAATTCAAAGGTTTTCTCATTTCTTTCTAAATCTTTAAGCAAAATCGAAGAGATTGCAAACATAAATAGTGATTCCAGGGTAGGAGTAGGGGACTACTTTGTGTGGTGGACTACCGATAAATTCTCGGGGCATAGTTATGAGAAAATAAAAGTAAGAGTTTTCTTTATTAAGAATATAATATGGCCTGAACTCCCTGGAGGTTCAGTCCTTAATGATATAATTTCCTGTCCAGAGAAAGGGTTTCTATCAAAAGCTCTTCGCCGCCTAGAAGATAAGAAAACAAAGAATAAGAGCAATAAAAGAAGCATTAGTGAAGGTGGATTTCTGGATAGTGTAACTGTTTATTGTACATTACCATGGGTGGACAAACCAGAAATAAAGCTGGTAGACGGAATTAGCTTCCTTGTAAAACCAGCCAGAAATCCTAAATAAATAGGAGGAGGCAAAAATGTTTAAGAAATTTTTAATTATATTTTTAATAACGTTTGCATTAATTGCGTCTCCCACCGATGAGGCAATTGACGACGGAATCGAGTGGCTTAAATTAAAACAAAATCCCGATTCCACATGGGGAAAAGAATACAATGATTTTCTTTCTACTTCCGCGGTTCTCCGGGCGCTTAATTTAAACGATGAGGATTCAGTCTTTGACGCCGGTCTTGAGTCATTCATGGATTTTTCTCTTCCTTCCCTGGATTACACCTCGAGATATCTGGAAGTGATAAGTCCATTTTCCCCTGATACAACGGGCTTAATCGATACGCTTTTAACTTTTCAGAATCAGGACGGCGGTTTTGGCGCACTGCGTTATTATGACAGTAATCCTCTGGATGTTTCTCTTCTTCTTCGGGCACTAAGAGCAGTCGATTATACCGATTATGATAAAATTAGTACTATTATTTATTATATTGTAAATGAACAAAAAGATAATTACTGGTGTGATATAAATGATAGTTCATCTGTTTATATTACAGCGTTAACTCTTATTTCTTTAGAAAAATTTCATGGTATATACGATTTAAGCGAACAAATAAATAATGGCGCGGCATGGTTGGTTGACCAGCAAAATGAGAACGGTAGTTTTGGAACTGATACTACCTCCGTATATGAAACCGCGTTGAGTTTTCTCGCCCTTACAAATCAGCTTACAGCTGACGGCTCACGGCTTGCGGCAAGAAATAATGCGAAAAACTTCCTTCTATCCGCTCAGGATACTTCGGGGAGTTGGAATGATAACGCGTATGAGACCGCTCTAGCTATCCTTGCTCTAAGTACTATGAATCCGAATTTAGTGATCTCCTCTGCTTCTACCGTACCTCCTGCTCCTGTCGAAGGGGAAGAGTTTACTCTCTCCGCGGTTATTAAAAATATCGGGACTGAAAAAGCGAATCTTTTTGAAACAAAATTTATGCTGGATACTCTTACGCTCTGGGAAGGTGTAACCGACAGTCTTTTACCCGGTGATTCGGCAATAGTCGATTTCTCGTACAATCTTCCTTCGGGAAGGTATGAGATTAAGGGAATAGTTGATTGTAATGATTCGATAAGGGAAGGGAACGAATTTGATAATGAATATATTTATCATTTGAATGTATTTACACGTCTCGATTTAGCTGTTTATCCTCAGGATATAAAGATAGAACCCGCGAGACCGGAAGAAACAGATACCATCAATATTGAATTTTCGGTATATAACGCCGGAGAAACCAGTGTAAGTAATGCTACTGCTGCCGTTTACGACGGAGACCCAGAAGACGAAGGGCTTCTCCTTGTAACCTTCGATTTTCCTTTTATAGGCGGTGGGCATTATGTAAGCGGAAGACTGCTAGCTATGCTCCCTCAGGGGAATCACACTTTATACATTGTCGCAGACCCTGATGATATGATTTTAGAATCGGATGAAACAAACAATACAGCTATGCGTTCTTTTAATGTTAGAGGTCTTCCACCCGATCTTGCTATAAACAATAATGATATAACATATATTCCCTCTTCACCTGAAGAAGGGGATGTAGTTACTATTTCAGCTAATATACATAATATCGGTGAAGGAAGTGCGACAGGGATAACTGTTGGGGTTTACGAGGGAAATCCAAACGCGGGCGGAATACAAATAGGCAGCGCTTTTATAAATTTTATTCTTTCCGGAGGAATACAAACTATCGATATCGAATGGGAGACAGTTGGTAAAGAAGGGAATAATGATATATGGGTTGTAATAGACCCGGAAAATGAAATAGAAGAAACAGGAAAATTAAATAATATAGTAAATAAAACAATCAAGATTAATCCTTCCCAGCCCGATATCGAGGTCACAGATGGTGATATTATCTGTCCAGACCGCGCGGTTCTGGGAGACTCGGTCGATATTTCCGCCTGGGTTCATAACAGGGGCGGAAAACCGGTCGAAGAAGATGTAATTGTTTATATGTATACTCAAGAATCGGAAAGCGTCTGTGAAGATGTTTTTCTTCATGGAAAAGTTCCTGGTCTTGGGGCAAAAGATAGTTTTTTACTCGAGGGAACATGGTATATAGACGAGGAAAAATACTTTAATTATCCCTATTTAGGCAAATCGGAAACGATTTACGTTAAAGGGGATATGCCTGATTTCATAGACGAAAAAGATGAAGATAATAATTTAGGTTCTAAAGAAATAATTATAACATTAACCGATATAGCAGAACTTACGCTGGATTCTTTAGATATTAATTTTAATCCTACCGACCCGGAAGTGGGAGAAGAAACCGTAATAACTGCTGAAATAAGCAATATTTTTGATCTGGGTGCCGAGAATGTTAAAGTCGATTTTTATAACGGTGGGGTGCCCGGAGAAGGGGGAACACTTATCGCAAGTACTACTATACCTTCGATTGCAGCAAATAGTTCGGCGACCGCGCAGATTAATTGGACTACAGAAATTAAAGGTCCCAATACAATAACTGTTGTCATAGACCCGGATAATACTGTCGCGGAAGCGAACGAAGATAACAATACGGCTTCGAGACATATCTGGGTGGGAGATAAATTTCCTGTTCTTTCCTGGTCGAATGATCCCGGTTTTATAAACGCCGGAGTTAATCCTTACTCGGGAGATACAAATGACATTTATGAATACAGAATAATATATTCGGATCCTGATAATGATGAACCCGCGGAAGGTTATCCAAGAGCATGGATAGATATAAACGGAAACGACGTTTATTCTGATGTTGTCGATGGGTTTACCGAAGGAATGTTTCCGATGGAGCCACACGATGCTACCGATTCGAATTATGTAGATGGAAGAACTTATACATTTTCAACAATGTTACCCCGAACAGCTACAGCTATGTATAGATTCGACGCAAAGGATATAAATGATAATCCGGCGATAAAAGATAAGGGCCCGATTAGCAGGAATAATGGTCCGGTTGTAGGCAATTTCCCGCCGAGTGTAAATATTATGCCTGAATATCCGACCTGGCCGGGCAGAGAAATGATTGTATGGGGTAATGTACACGATCCCAACTGGGGATCAAGGCAATTTACCGTTGCAGCTGATTATGATATGACGGAAGAAGAAGGTCACTGGGAAGTGGATTTTGGAACGAATACCGGTCTTTCAGGAGATGATGAATACACAGTGGTTACGCTTCCGTTTGAATTTGAATTTTATGATTCTACTTTTAATGAGATATATATAAGCACAAATGGATTTGTGGGATTTTCACCTGAGAATGATTACACGAAAAAGACCGCTTCGGACAGTTTTCCCAATGAGCAGGATAAATATATAATTGCTCCTTTCTGGGCGGATTTTGAGTTAATAGAAGATCCTTATGAAGAAATAGAACTTGCCGCGGTTTACTATTTGGAAAATTCAGAGGGAACTTTCCATTTCTGGCCATCGCATCGTTTTGTTATAACCTGGTCTAATGTTTCCCCGAAAGATAATCCTGAAGAGAAATATACATTCCAGTTAATTCTTTTTAAAGAAGGTAATATAAGATTTAATTATGAAAAAATCGATACAACAGTAGAAGCAGCGGTCGGTGTAAATCTTGGTGATGGAATCGAGGGAAGGACTTATGAAGACAAACCGGTAAGTAAGAGGGCTCTTTCCTTACTGGACAGAGAATACGAAAAGGAAATCGTTGATTCTCACTGGGAGATGGATTTCGGAACAAATACCGGTCTCACAGGAGACGATGATTATACAACGGTTTCTCTGCCGTTTCCAGTTGAACTTTATGATGCAACATTTAACGAAATTCATATAAGCACAAATGGGTATGTAGGTTTTTCAGATGAGAATGATTACACGCTTAATTCCTGCGATTCATTCCCTTCTAATTCTTTTAAATATGTTTTAGCTCCGTATCTCGAAGATCTATATTTTGAGGAAGACGGAAGGGTATATTGTCTTGAGACAAAAGTATCAGATGGAAATGATTGGACAAATAGTTGGGATGTTTTCATAATTACGTGGTTAAACGCTCATTTGAAAAATCATCCTGAAAATACATACAGTTTTCAGCTTATTCTTACCGAAAACAATAAGATAATGTATAGTTATGATAATATTGAAGTCAATCATCTGGATTCACCTGCTGTAGGAATGAATAAGGGTGATGGTATCGAAGGAACTTTTTATCCGGCGCATCCTACCAGTAAAAAGTCTATACAGTTTAAAAAAGGTATTAATCAATCGATTTATAAGAAAGCTTTAGTGTGGGAAGATGATTATGGTATAGGTTCAGGACTTTATGGGGATACCGATTACACAACTCATCAATTAGACTTTCTATTTCATTTTTATGACAGAGATTTTGATTCTCTTTTCATAAGTACAAATGGATGGGCTGATTTCTGGGCTACTAATAACCAAGAATGGTACCATCATGCAAGGTGGCCATCTAAGGGTGATTCTTTTCCCATATCTAGACCTGATTATGCGATTTGTCCTTATGGGTATGACCTTTATGTTTTTCAGGACCGTCCTGTCCGGATAAATGATATTGAAGATGAATATGGAAAGAGATGTGTAATAACATGGGATAGCGTCAGATGTGAATATTCTTCCAGTATTAATACGTTTCAGATGATAATTAAAGAAACAGGAGATATTTTCTTTAATTATAAATTAGTTGGAGAAGTGGGAGAGTATATACTGCCAAAAGTAGGTATTAATAAAGGAGACGAAGTACAGGGAATATCACTTGAGGCTTTGCCAAAGTCCGGAGAAACTTTTGGATTTATTCTGAATAATGAAACTTACGGTTATATAGAAAAAGATTTCAGGTGGATTGCGTACGGAGATTACATTGTGTTAGATAATTATTGGACTAACAATAAAACATGGGTAAAGCTTGGGATGCCTTTTACTTTTGACATTTATGATAGAAGTTATAATAGTCTTACCGTTATGACCAACGGGCTCTTTTATTTTAATGGAATAAGGGACCAGGAATGGTATGAAGCTCAATCTACATTCCCAAATCCTAATCTATGTCACGGTGGTTATACATGTCTTCCTGTTTATGCTATTGGGAATCAACCACTGGTAATTCATGTAAAAGGGGGAGGTTTATACAAATTTTCCAAAGCAGAAGGGGGGGACACTTGCTTCGTTACAACTACTGCCTATGCTACAAATGGACAGAATACTTCTCCTAAAGAAAGAGATATCTTTACTTTCCAGACAGTATTTTATCCGTCCGGAGAGATAATGATGAATTATAAAGAAGTTAAGATCTACAGCAGTATTCAAAGCTTTTTTGTTGGTTTAAATTATGGCGACGGTAGAATATATACCAGGGGTATAGGAGGTGAGACTTATGAAGGTCTTTCGATTCTTTACAAACCAATCAGGTATCCTATGAGAAAAACTCCCTATACACTTGATGGTGATTACGGTACCTGGACTGGATTAAGAGCCTGGACAACAAGTGGTAGTAATTCCTCTAAAATTATAGATTTACCTTTTGAATTTCAATTTTATGATACATTAGTGAATAAAGTTAACGTTGCCGCAAGAGGACACATTGATATTGGTGAATACAATGGCTATTATTGGATTAATGACCAAGCGAAGTACGCTATTGCTCCCCTGTGGTATAGATACGACGATAGATATTCAAATGGAAGGGTATATTATAAAGTGGATGAGAAGTCTTTTCCCCGAAAGGCTATTTTTACCTTTTTCGATTATTCGGGCAGAAAAAAT
>Ga0315549_1002746_pt1 | contig 16350 bp, 9 predicted proteins | sample SalMarSW160200MG_FD_203101 | JGI IMG/M metagenome (GOLD analysis project Ga0315549, IMG submission 203101) | Salt marsh sediment microbial communities from the Plum Island Ecosystem LTER, Massachusetts, United States - Salt Marsh Sediment SW1601-200 ... | reverse complement strand
TATAAATGGTTCTATTTTTGAAGGTAATAATTCAGTAACAGCCATCGTCTGTTGGTTTAATGCGACTTTTTTTCCAGGAGTTAAGTCTCTTTTTTTAATTTTAGATATATTTTCAACTATTAAACTTGGACCTGTTGAACTTGAAACAATTACTCGATTTTTATTATCATCTAATATATCCGTGACGATTCCTGTGAATAATGGAGGTTTTTTTAATCGATTAATTTCCAATCTTAAATTAGAAATTTTTTTTCTTAATTTTTTAATAAGAGAATTATTTTCTTGTTGCTCTACTTCAAGATCTCTAATTCTTTTTTCAAGATGATTTATATAAATAGATAAATATTCATTATTCTTAGTATTCTTCTGCTTTTTATCGTCATCAGGAATAGAATTCATATTTTTTTCTTTATTTTTGCTTTTGCTATGTTTATAATATTCTTAAACCTTTATATCTTTATCTTACACTTATTTTTAGAGTAAATAAAAAAAACATTTTTTTTTTAAGAATATATTTTTTTAAGTATCTTGAGCGTTATCTAAAAAAATTTCTAATCTATTTTCTGTGGCATGCAATATTTCTTCAATCATTTCTGAATAAGAGATCCCATCTAAATTCGCCATTTTTGCCAAATGTCCATCCCAACACCATCCGGGATTTGGATTAACTTCAAGTAATTTAGGATTATTATCTTCATCTAGTCTCCAATCAAATCTACAATAGTCTCGGCATTCTAATCTTTTAAATAATCTAAGACAACATTCAATAATGAAAGTCTTTTTATCTTCAGGAAGATTACAAGGGATCGATTTAAGTTTCCAATAGGGAGATTCAGGAAGCCATTTAGCTTCATAACCACAAATTTTGGGTAAACCATTAGGTAATTCTGAATAATCTTCTTCTATAATAGGTAAAACTTTATATGAATCTGAAGGATTTCCAATAATTCCTAAAGATAAATCTGGACCTGTTAAAAATTCTTCTATCAATATAGGTTTATCATAACCAAATTCTTTTCTAAGATCTGATATTATTTCTACTAATTCTTCACCATTTCTTACATAACTTCTCTGAGTTATACCAAAGCTTGAATCTCCAAAATTAGGCTTTACTAATACAGGAAAATTAAAAGGAAGAAATTGAAAAGAGGTTTCTTCTTGGGTAATATAAATTCCATCAGCTATAGGGATATTCATTTCTTTTGCAATCCCCCTTACTAAGGATTTATCATAACAAAATGCAAGACATTGAGGGCCACTACCACTGTAAGGTATACCCAACATTTCTAAAATCGCTGGAACGTGTAATTCCATCCTTGCATCATTATTAAAACCTTCATCACATAAATTGAAAACATAATCTATCTTTTTTTTATTTTTTATTAATTCCCAAATGAGTATATCATGATTATTATAAAAATAAAAATTATAGCTATCAAGATTTTTTAAATTTGATTTAAGTTGATCAATTGTATAAAGATCATCATCATCAAATCCATTATTGGGTTTGACTATATCAGATTTGTTTGGATCACCCAAAATAACACCTATATTTTTGAGATTTTTTTTAGGTTTTACAGGAGTCCATTCTTTTTTCACTATTGCTGAGACTAATATTCTTTTTTCCATCATTCCTAAATCTTGATTTCGTTCAGACTGGGAAATTAATTTGCCATGAAATAGAACCTTAGAGAATCCTGCTTTTAATAACAAAGAAGTAATCTTTTTTTCATTATAAAGTCTTTCAGCATAAAACTGATCAGCAATAATGCCTTTATTTACATCTGTTATAACTTCACGCGAAATTAGACGTTCATCATCTAATGATAAACATCTTTCTCTACATACAAATAATTTCTTATCAATCCATTCCCAAGAACGAGGCTGGAATTCTCTTTTCAAATAATCTCCATCGGCTAAATCTAGGAAGATTCTTCCCCAAGGTTTTAATACTCGAGAAATATCCTCAAGTATCTTTAGATCATCTTGAATAGATTCAAAATATCCAAAACTGTTTCCTAATATCATTACTAAATCAAAACTATCTGTAGGGTATATAAGTTTGCGAGCATCTCCTTCTCTAAACTGAATATTTAAATTTTCTTTAAGGGTTGATTGCCTAGCTTTACGAATAAGATAAGAAGATTTATCTAAACCATAGATATTTTTATATCCCCTTCTTGCTAATTCTAAGGCATGACGACCTTGTCCACAACATAAATCAAGTATTTTATCTTCTTTTTTAAGATCCAAAATCTTGGTAAAATATGAAATTTCTTGTGATGTAATATCAAGATTATTAACTAAATCTCCATCAGTTTTTAAATAATTAGAATTGAAAATATTACACCACCAATCTGAATTAACATATGATTCCAAGTTTTTTATAGGACCAAAAGATATGGAAGAATTTATATTAGAATTAGCGTGTGATATATCAAAATTTGTATTTGTTATACTTCTTTTCATTTTTTTTAATTTAACTTTTTAATATTAATTAAATTATAATCTTTTTGTGAAATTTTAAGTATAATAATATTTATAAACTCTTCTATTTCAAAATGTTAATTCTGTTCTGTTCCGTAATTTTGTAAATTAAATCTATTAGAGATTCATATATATATCTTATTTTATATTACTATAATTAGTTAGATAAGTCTTGTCTTAATTCCAAGAAAATAATTAAGAAAAATTAATTTTTTTAATACTTTTATTATAATTTATTAATCTAATAGGAGATATTAACCATTGGAGAAATTACATTATTATAAAATTCTTTTTAAAATCGATATTACCCGAAAAATAATATCATAAAAATAAATAGATAAATACTGAAATTTAGAATTTTCATCTTAGAAATTAATCAAATGATCAAAAAAAATATTATTTATAGCTTAATGATATCTTATTCTTTATTTAGAATTGGTTAAGTATTTTTCGTAAGAAAGTCCATTTCTAAAAATCATAGTAATTATAATTATCTTCATCATCCCATTTGTCCTCATCTAAATCATCATCCCTGTCATCCCCATAGTCTTCTTCGTCATATTCAATATCGTTATCGAAATCATCATCATCATCCCAATCTCTTTTTTTTTTATTCCTTTTAGGTCCTTCATTTAAATTTGGATTCATTAATTTATCCCTCCAAATTATATTTATTCTATTTAATTATACTTAATTTATATTTTCAAGTAATTGTTATATGAAATAGTGTATTTAAACCTATCTATTACAAATAAATCTTGTATTTGTAGAGGAAAAGATAAACATGGATGAAATTATTTTTATTTTTAGTTAACTGCAAATTATCAGAGATTAAATTCCATTTATTGAAGCTAAAATTTAAAAAAGAAATCTTTCTTATTGCTTTATAGCTTTTTATAATATTTCTATAATTAGTTTAATCCAAATTATGCTATTATTTAATCCAAACAAACTGCTATCAGAACTATTGCTGTTAAGGATTATATTCTTTTAAAACGAAATTTTATCAAAGAAATGTCTACACATCTAATTTGACAATATTTATGAAAATCTAGTTTTTTAATTTAATAAAGAGGAATTCTATATTCTAATAAATAATGTGATTTATTAGATTTGAATTAATAAATAAATTATTGAATTTTAATTAGCTAATGAACCAAAAATATTAGGAGAACAATGGATTTAGAAAACTTCATTCTTATTCAATATTGGAAGATTATCTTATAAAATAGAAAAGTCGGGAATTAAAAGGGATTTGATATTAGAAAGAAAAAGTGACGTAAATGATAATATATTTATTATATTGGGGGATCGCCTCTTCTTGCGTATGATATCAAACATATGTATCGAAACTCCATTTTAGGTCTTTTTATTTATAATATTATGAACTCAAATACTTTTACAGTGAAGCTATCTTAGATAAACTCTTTTAGAGAAGGAAATCATAATATATTGAATATGATTACTATAACTGTTTTAGGTAATAAAATTGATAAAAAAGCAGAAATAAACACTACAGAAGCTCAATGTTAAAATTCAAAAAAATCTCAAAAAATAAAAAATTATATATCTATTTCAGTTAAAATTGGATATAATGTTGAAAATCTTTCATATAGATTATAATATTAATTAATTGATTGAAATTCAGGAAATGACCGTTTTAATTGAACTTTTATTTATATTAATTATAAGTATCTAATAAAATAAATTTAAATATTTAAATTAATACGATCAATTTAGTAAATTTCATAAGATATAAATCTGTTTCTCCCAGATAATGAATTTATGAAATTTATAAAAAATGCAATTACTATTGGTACTTTTTTTTGTACCAATAGTCTCTATTTATAAGATAGTTCTTACCCTTCTTTTTTAATAGAATTCTAAAAATAAATATAATGACATATTACGCTAAGAATATAGATTTAAAAAAAAAGATATTCAGTGTTAATGCAACTGATTATCATGAAATAATTTAAGTTTTTTAATCCTGTTTGTATACACCATATTCTTTAGTGGTATTGATCATAGTTTTGACATTTTCTGGTTTAGCTTCTTCAATAACAGTACCATTCATCATTATAAATCCCCCTCCATGACTAACACTATCAATCAAGGCCTGAGTATAAAATTTGACTTGTTCACTAGCTCCCACATTTAATAGGGTAATAGGTACATTTCCTGCTATACACGCATAATCACCAAGAACTTCCTTTGCAGCTGTCATATCTGTTAAATCAAGGCCCCAAAGTACTTTACCTTTAGGTAAGTCCTTAATTACATTTAAGCGTGTATTATAACTTCCTTCTGCATAGGGAAATGGAACACATCCTTCTTCAATTAATCCCAAAAGTGTGTTTTTAAATGAAGGCCAATAGAATTTTCTGTATTGTTTGTCAGAAAGAAACGCATCTGCACCTTTATGTAAAGGTATAAATATAAGAGGATTACCACTCATTTTTGCACCTCCAACCCCTAATTTGACCATTAAAGGGGTGATTTTATCAAGAGCTTCCAGAAGTTTCTCTGGTTGTCTATGAATATCCATCATAATTCCTCTAGTTCCTCTAAGAGTATCACCAATAGTGTCAAAAGGAGCCTTTGTGGCACCTCCAAAAAAGTTTGGATATCCCAATTCAGCCATTTCCTTATCAAATGCACCAAGAACTCCGCCCCATTTTAAAGCTTCTGATCCTGCTTGTAAAAGCTTTTTATATGCTTCTTGAACATCAGGAAGCCCATAAGGAAGGATACTTCCACCAGTGAATACTATCTCAAGTATATTTGTCAGAGGAGAAAGGTTTTTCAATGGTTCTAATGCTCCAAAAATACGAGGAAGATATACAGTTCTAAAGAATCCAGAAGGATCTTCAATAAAGGCATCATATTCATCCTTTTTCATATATTCTTTTTCAATACACTGATATGAGTGCTCAGGAGAGGTACCATGCCCTGGCCATGCATATAATCTATAATCTAGAATGTCAAATATTTTACCTGGTCCTGGAACAAAACACCCTATGTGAGCATCAGGTTGAAAATCCAAAACAAACCTTTTCCAAGAAGCATATAATTTATCATAATCATACATAACTTCTTTTGGAGTTAATCCAGAATAATATGCTGGAAAAAATCCTATACTTAAAACAACTGGTACCCTATCTGGTATTTTTTTCAATTGTATTGCGTTTTTAATTCTTATTATTCTTTCCTTATATAGGCGTTCAGCTTCTGGACTAATAAAGTTAATATTTTCTGCTGAAAGCCATCTTTCAAACATTTTTTCTTGTTTTTCATCTAATCTAGAAAGTTCTATATCTTGTTCAACTGGTTCTGTAACCTTTTTTTTTACTTTTGGTTCTGATTCTTTATCAGACTTTATATATTTTTTCCAAAATTTTATCTTATTCCACATTTTTAACCACTCACCCAATTTTTTGCAATTTTTACTGCTTCAACAGCATCTTTTCCGAAAGCGTCTGCACCTACATAAATCTGGATACTATCATCTATTTGTCCTCCCCCTATCATGATCTTCCTATTTTCTCTAAGTCCTGCTTTGTCAATTTCAGTAATAATTTCTTTCATAGCATCATAAGCGAGAGTAAGGAACCCACTAAGAGCAATAATATCGGGATTTACTTCTTTAATTTTCTCAATAAACTTTTCTTTTGATACGTCTACACCAAGGTCAAATACTTTAAACCCATTTGTATCAAGCATAAATTTTACAATATCCTTTCCAATATCATGAATATCACCAAATACGGTTCCTAATACAATTTTTCCCAGATTTTTTGAATTAGTATCAGGTTTAAGTAGAGGTTGTATTATATCTGTTATATCTTTTGAAATCTCACCAGTCATAATTAATTCTGATAAGAAATACTCATTTTTCTGATATTTTTCACCTACAACACTCATTGCTTCTTTTACATCTCCTAATATATTAAGGGGATCTTCACCTTCTTTAATTCTATGATGAACTAGTTCTATAGCTTCATCCTCATCTAATTCTACTATTAAATTTATTAGATCATTTGACAAAATAATTCCTCTAATTAGAAATAATTAGTTATTTTTTTAAATTTATAAATTCTAACAGAATTTCTAATTTTTAAATTTTTACCATTGTAGTATATAAATAGGTTAATTTATCCTATTATTATAATATAGTTGATTAAAAGACTTTAAGAATTAAAAGAAGTAATAAATGTTAATATTAGTTGGTTTTAAGAGGAAAAGTTATGATAAAAATGCTACCTTTTGAAATATCATTTGGATCATTATCTTCAATCCAAATTTTTGCATCATATCTATTTAGTATTTCTTTAATTAATGATAAACCCAAACCTAATCCACTAACAGATTTATCTTGATTATAAATAACTCTATTAAATAAAACTTTTTTAATTTGATTAGGTATACCTTTTCCATTATCTTTAAACTCAATTTTTAATAATTTTTCTTGATTTTTATAAATATTTGAAATTTTCAAATTAATTTCTACTAATGGATTTTTATTATGTATGATAGCATTTATCAATATATTTTCAAAGACATCCAATAAAAAACCATCTGCTAGAACTTTTGGACTTTCACATCTATTATCAATACATACCTTAACTTTTTTCTCATTAGATATTTTTTCAGCAGTTGTAATCGCTTGTTTTAATACATCAATAATATCAATAATAGAGAAATTATTTTTTGATGATTCTATTTCTGAAAATTTATTAACATTATTGACTAAATTGGAAGCTCTCTTTATTTGTCTTTTAATATCTCTTAGAGACTTTCTAATCTGTTCAGAATTTTCTATATTTTTTATTTCAGATAATTCCAAAGATAATAGCATACTTTGGAGAATATTATTCATATCATGAGCAAATAAATCTTTATAAAAATTCTCATGTTCATAAGCTTTTCTATATTTTTCCTCAGATTCTTTTAAATTCTTTTCAGCTTTTACACGCTCAGTTATATCATTAGCCATCGTTAATATATAAGGTTTATTGTTAATAATAATTTTAACTACTGAAAACAAAGAAAACCTAATGTCTCCATTCTTTGTTCTTGTTTTTAATTCCATATTAGTTATATTTCCTTTTTCTTCAATGAGATTTAAAAGTCCTTTATAATCTCCCTCAACCCATAAATTAAGATCAGCGCCAGTTTTACCAATAACTTCTTCTTTTTTAAAACCCAAATTTTTTAACAAAATATTATTAACTTCAATAAATTTTCCAGTCTCATATTCAGCAATTCCCATTGGGATAGCATTGCTCTCAAATGCTTTCATAAATTTTTCTTCAGATTCTTTTAGTTTCTTTTCCATTAGTTTCCGTTCGGTGATATCAATTGATAAACCAACAATACCACTAATTTCTCCTTTATCATCATTATAAGGAACTTTACTTGTTAGGGCATAGACCTTTCCATCTGGGAAATCCCCACTCTCCTCAAAATTCAATCTTGCTTTTCCAGAATTAATGATCTTCAAATCATCCTTTCGGAATGATTCAGCTTGATCTTTTGGAAATAAATCAAAAGTTGTTTTTCCAATTATATCTTTTTTATCTAATTTAAGGGAATCAGCAAAATTTTGATTTACTAAAGTAACTATATCATCTTTATTTTTGCAATATATCATTCCAGGGATAATATCTATAATAGTCTCTAATTGTTTACTTAAAGCTTGATATTTTTCTTCCATTTAATCCACTTTAGATCTATTATGAAAAATTCCTTATTAAAATCTATTTATTTATATAGGCTAAATTATATTAATTAAATTTAAGATTTATGAGAAATAAGAGAGATCCTTATTCAATTTCTTTTATTATATCTTTTAATTCTTTTCTATTTGTTGAATTTGGGATAGATCCCTTAATATAACCTAAAGGTAATATGGTTAATAGAAAATTATCTTTTTTAATACCCAGAATTTCTTTAGCTTTTTCACGGTCTAAGCTACCAATCCAACAAGTACCAATATTTAAGGCCCATGCCATTAACATCATGTTCATCGAAGCTAAACTAGTATCCTGAATATACCAATTTGGATTTTGATTAACCTTACCGACAATCGCAATTATTAATGGAGCTTCTATTATAAATTTACCATATCTAGCTATTTTTGATAAATCTTCTATTATCTTTTTATTTTTTATTATTAGAAACTGCCATGGTTGCCGATTAGAAGCTGAAGGAGTCCATTGTCCTGCTTCAAGAATCATATTGATTTCTTTATCTGAAATTGTTTTATTTTGAAAGGATCTTATACTCCTTCTTTCCTTTAAAAAATTTAATAAATCTTCTGGTTCAATCATAAATTTCACATTTGTAGTTTAAAGAAAATAGAATGTAAAATATTTATCCTTTTTGGATTAATTCTAAATTAAAAAGAAAAAAAGATTTAATTAATTTTTAGTGAAATATTATTTTTCGTTTCTTCAATATCATTATTGTTATTATTCCTATTAATAAAGAAACAAAATAATAATACTCAAGCGAAATTCCAACGTTTAATACTCCAGTATTTTTTTTAACAGTAAAAATAGCCGAATCAGAAACAATATTTCCACCTCCATCTGTAAAGTAAATTGTAAAATTATATTTACCTACTGAAAGGTCAGTTGGAATCTGATAACTAATATGTTCACCACTATACCAAGAAATAGGTCCTGCTACAATACCTGTACCTTGAAGCTCAATTGTATATGTTTCTGGATGTTCATCAGTTGCCTCCCAATGAAAATAATCCCCAGAATAATGTCCTTCATAAACAGTTCTATCATCCGGTATTTCAGTTATAACCGGAATTACAGATTCATCAACATAAACATGAAAACTATCAATATCAAAATGACCATAATTATCACTAAAATTAATAGTAAATATATGATCACCTATAGAAAGACCTTCAAGAATATTATATACAACTTCAACATCATCTTCCCATGGGGTGGGACCTGCAATAATACCTGTTCCTTGAAGTTCAATTGTATAATTGCTTGGATTTTCATCACTTACTTCCCATGAAATAGTTTTATTAGAATAACCAAATTCGTAATACTGATCACTTGGTTCCCAATATATGCTTGGATCACGCATGTCAAATCGCCTTCGAACCTGAATAACTGCTAATCCAGAAGGTCCATCTGCAACATAAGCATAATCTCCATTCATAAAAATCCCATATGCTTCTCCTGTGGTATCCTCATATATAGGATTTCCTGGATTGTTTGGATCTAAGATGTTTATAATGACCAAACCAGATGTTCCATCAGCCATATAGGCATAATTACCTTCCACATGAATATTATATGTCACACCATTAGTATTTTCATATACAGGAGTTCCAGGATTCGTTGGATCTGAGATATTAATAACTGCTAATCCAGCAGTACCATCTGCAATAAAAGCATAATCTCCATCTATATAAACTCCATATGCTTCTCCAGTTGTATCCTCATATATAGGAGTTCCGGGATTCGTTGGATCTGAGATATCAATAACTGCTAATCCTGATATTGCATCTGCAACATAAGCATAATCTCCACTTACATAAATTCCCCATGCTTCACCATTTGTATCTTCATACACAGGAGTTCCGGGATTCGTTGGATCTGAGATATTAATAACTGCTAAACCTTCTTCTCCATCGGCAACATATGCATAATCTCCACTCACATAAACATCGTATGCAGTTCCGTTTGTATCTTCATATACAGGAGACCATGGATTCCCTGGATTTGAGATATCCATAACTGCTAAACCTTCAATACCATCTGCCACATATGCATAATCACCACATATATAAACATTTTGAGCATTTCCAGCAGTATTTTCATAATTAGGTGCTTCAGGATCGGTTGGATCTGAGATATCAATAACTGCTAAACCTGATGCTCCATCTGCTACATATGCATAAGAACCACTAAGTTGAACTCCAAAAGCAAGTCCGTTTGTATCTTGATATATAGGATTTGTTGGATCTATTTGTTCAGATATATCGATAATTGCTAAACCTTCAACACCATCTGCCACATATGCATAATTACCATCTACATAGACCCCATAGCCATCTCCTTGGGTTTCCTCGCCTCCAATACCTTTTGGATTAGTAGGCTTGGATAAATCACTGATACCTAATATAAAATCACTAATAGTATATCTATAATTTCCATCTATATAAATATCATTTGGTGTTCCTCCTTCCGAGTATATTGGAGTTCCTGGATTGGTTGGATCAGAAATATGAATTGTTGCTACACCATGAATGTGGTCACTCAAATAAGCATAATCTCCATATATAACAACAGTATTTGTATCTCCCAACAAATCTTCATAAACTGGAGTCCCTGGATTGGTTGGATCAGAGATATCAATAACTGCTAAACCCGATGCATAAGCTGCTACATATGCATAATTCCCCTCTATATAAACATCATAAGCGTTTGAAGTAGTACCACGATATATAGGTGTTCCTGGATTGGTAGGATCTGAAATATCTATAATTACTAGACCCGAAGAACTCCCCGCTATATAAGCGTAATTCCCTTCCACAACTACATTATCTGCATGTCCAGTTGTATCCATATATATAGGAGCTCCAGGATTGGTTGGATCTGAGATATCAATAATAGCTAATCCTTCATTATAATCTGCGACATAAGCATAATCTCCACTTACATAAATTCCCATTGCTTCACCATTTGTATCTTCATACACAGGAGTTCCGGGATTAGTTGGATCAGAGATATCAATAACTGCTAAACCCGATGCATAAGCTGCTACATATGCATAATTCCCTTCTACAAAAACATCAAGTGCATAATCAGTTGTATCTACATTATAAACATAAGAAGATTTAGGAGAATCAGGAATGAATATGTGAGGTTCTTTTTCCTTTTCAATAATATTATAATTATAGTCCATAAAATTGCTAATAAAATTGGGAATTGTAAAAAGTGTGATGGTAATTATTAATACGAAAAAAAATTTAAATTTGTAATTTTTATAATTTTTAATCTTAGAATTATTCATTTTCTTAACTTTTTCTTTGATTTTTTATTAAATTTTAACTTTTTTTTTAAAAATTTAAGTTAAATTTAATTTAGTTAAATTCATATATAAGGTTTTTTTGTATAGCAATAAATAGAATGGTACAACCTAATAATTAGGAGTAGAAAATATTAATTAAGGAATAGATATTTATTATTAAAAAAAGAGATTGATTTCTAAGTATTATTAAGATTATTATAGTATTCAGAATCTAAATTGGGATATAATTTCTTTTTTTTCCCTTCCAATTTTATATTAATTAAGTTTAAATCAACTAATTTATTGATATGATAATGAATTGTTTTATGATCTACCCGTAAATCTTTTGAAATTCTATTATTATAGATCCCTGGTTCCTCTTCAATCATTTCTAATATCTTTAAAGTTAATTCACTCTTTCTGAGTTTTAAATCAATATTTGAGAGAGGATTTTTAGGGTAATATGGAAAATAGACGAGATATCTTTCAATTCTTTTTTTTCCAATTACTTTATAGGTCTCTAAAATATCTAAATGCCATGCTAAATTCCCTGCTGATAATTCTGTTTTTCTCAATAATTCATTAAAATGTATCCCTGGCTCTTCTAATACTAAATCAATTATCTTATTTCTATTTTCATTTTCTAATACATCCTCTAATGAGAGATTATGAGCGCCTTTATCTATTGGAATAGTCCGGGTCTTTAAAAATTGTAAGAATTCCCTTTTGGATAATAATATTGTTAAAGCAGAAACCCCAACAATCATAAATATCAATAAATACCATATCCAATCATAATTAATGGTATTTATTTCAAATAATGTAATGTAATATCCTTCATCTGCGTTTAATGTCAAGATCTGAGCTTCAAGATAAATCTCTCCGGATGAATCATTTAATTTATCTACCGTTTTGAGGGGTTGCCATGAATTTGCTCCTTCTTCATATAATACAATTTTATAATTAAAATTGGGTTTTAGTCCATTATTCATGCTTTTTTTATATCTTATAGTGAGATTTTGGATAGAAATGTTTGAACGAATATTAATAATATGATTAAATCTATATCTATATTGCAAATTCCCATCAGATGGACGTTTTGGAGTTTTGTTTAAATTAAATTTTTCCATATTTGATTTTAATGTAAAATTTACACTTAAAGGATTATTTTCGTTTGTTATTAATATCAAAGATTCTCGATTAAAAATAGAAGGATCTAAATCTATGTTTGTATCCATATAAGAATCTGTAGAAATGCCAAAAAGAACATTATTATTAGTAAAATTATAAAATACTGTTTGATTAGGATTTATAATATCATTGTTAACATAATTACCTGAAATATCTTTAGTAACTCCTAGACTATTTATAAATAGAAAATTGAACTGGAAAAGAAATAAAAAAAAAACCAATAAAGTTATTTTTCGGTTCAAATGTTTTTTATTAGACATTTTCTCTTATAATCTCTAAAATATTTTTTAAAATAAAAAAAAAATTAAAATAATAAATAAAAACCGTTTAATTATCTTCTCTTATAATATAACACACTAACAACAGCAATTGCGGCAATTATTCCAACAGTTGTTCCTATTCCAACGTATAGTAATATATTATCTTGTACAGGAATTAAAATTGTCCATACAGAAAAATGATCCGTATTAGCAACGAGAAATCCATCTTTTTGACTAGTAGGGACAGTAACCCATTTTTCAGTTGCCTCATCGTAATAAGCCCAATTTCCAAGTCTATTCTGGTTCGTTGCTCTGATTTTTAATTGAGCTTGAATTTGTGAGCTGTTGCAGCTAATATTTATACAAAATCCTTCCTGATATCTTACACGATTTCTATTTCTAGTAGTAAGTCGCTCTCCATTTAATAATCCTAATTCTGCTTGTTCTTCTGTGCATGTCATATTCATATTAAGATCACCATCAGCACTGATAATTTCAAGTTCAAATTCCTTATTGGAAATTTGTAATGATTGACAATTTATTTGACCCTCAACATCCACAGCACTAGAAATATTAATTCTTGTTTGTTGTAGAAATTGATATTGCATTTCATTATTTGCTTGAATTTGGAATTGAGTACTTTCAAAATCAGGTCCGTATGCAGCTGAAAAGTTTGGTATCAATAAAATTGATAGTATACTTACTATTGCTACTGTAGGTATTAAAAGTTTGTTTAATTTTTTCATTTTTTTATTCACATCATTTGTTTTAATAAAAATAAATCAATTCTATATTTAAAGCATTGAGGGACAATCTTTCCCATAAATTTCAAGTTAATAAATCAACTATTTATATAAAATAAGATTTTTTTTTTACATTTAAAATTGAAGAATTTCATTGGTTATTATCAACTTTATGTTAACATTTATAGCTATAATAAAAAAAAGGGTAAATAAAAACCTATAATTCTTTTATATTGGGTATACCAATTATTAAAATGAATTTAACTAATAAAATTTATCTAATTAAAAAGATCTGAGGTAATCTTTTTGGATTTTTTAAGAAATTGCCATAAATTTAAGTCAAATTCTTTTTTTTAAAATCAAATATAGAATTTAGAGGGAGAACATAAAAAAATACCCTATAACTTAAATTTTTAAGTGATAAATTTAAAAATATTATTAACTATTCAACCTTTAATTAAAATTGAATTTCGATTTTTAAATTTTTAATAAGAAATACGGAGTAATTTCTATGTTAAAAGAATTTACAAAAAAGATTTTTACAAGATATGGTCTTACAGAAGATGAAATTGATGTTTATTTAGTTTATTTAAGAGTTCCAAGAGCTACTGTAAGTGAGGTCTTTTATCATTTAGAAGACGCAGAAGGAAAAGAGATAACTTATGAAAGGGTTGTCGAAGTCACAAATAAATTTGTTGATAATGGTTTCTTGAAGGAGATTAATGGTATAGTCAAGAGATATATTCCTCTTGAACCTTATTTTGAGTTATTTAACACAGAGTCTGAGACTTTTCGAGTTGCAATTGCAGATATTAAAGATAGGGTTTTAAAGGATCAGTCAAGTCGATTTGAAAAATTGGAGGGGATTCAAACTAAGAGCATCAAAGAAGTAGATGATGCAGTAGATTCCCAAATAAAACATTTCTTTGAAGATTCTGACCTTAAAAATAAAAATAAAGAAACAAGAATAACTAGTGCTAGACAAAAATTTACTAACACAGAAAAAATCCTTGAAACAAATCTACATCAAATAATGAACACTCTAAATTCTGATTTAAAAACGATTTCTAATAGTTTTGTCAATGAAAATGAATCTGAAATTAACAGTACCAAGACTGATATAACAAAAATAATTTCTGATTTATTGAAGGATTTTTCCGAAAGAGTAAATAAATTAGAAGCAGAACTTAAAAATGATTTAGACGAACATGTTGTAAGGCATGAAAAGATTTCTAGTGATCTAAAACCAAAAATGGAAATGATTCTTGAAAAATATCTTGAGAGAATGGATAAAATAATAAAAGAATTGAAGGAAAAAATATCAAAATTATTAAGCGTGCATATAAATCATTTGAAAAATACAACAGATACGCTGGAAAAAGATTTAAAATCTAAGTTAGATGAACGTCATGATATTGTTGCAAAACAAACAACTAATTTTAAAGAAACTACTGTAAAATTAATAGATAATTTACTTGAAATATCTAATAGATTCAGCGACCTTGCTGATGATCTTTCAGGTAGAGGTGCTGCTTTTAAGTCACTATTTCTTGGGAAACATAAAAAGTATAAAGCAAGATATTCTCAAGTAAAAGAAGATATTCTTAAATATTCTAAGCCTATGAAGAAAGAATTCATAAAAGAGAGCGAAGAATTTATAAAAACAAATAAAGAAACGACAAATACAAGCAAATCCGAATTAAGTAAAATTATTTCTTCTGAAAATAATGGATTAGCCTCAGAAACGAAAGATTTGGATCAAGAGGCTCAAGAAACATTAAATGCCCAATTAGAAAATCTAGCAACTGACTTAACAAAAGAAATTGATAATACTCTTCAAGGGGGTGTAGATGATTGTTCCAATACTACTACTAAACTTAAAGATTCTTTGGAAAACTCCATAAAAACACATCATACTCAATATGATGATGCTATAAATCGCCATAAAGATGGTAGTTTAAAGCATTATACCGATTTTGATACCGAAATTAAGAGAAAAAATGAAGGATGGACTAGAGATGTAGATACTAAATTCAATGATGCTAATAGAAATGTATCAGATAAAATTAATGGGAGTATTAATTTCTGGGATAATGAATCTAAGGATATGAATCAAAATCTAAGTGAAATGCTTGAAGATCATAAAGCAAAATATAAATTAAATGCAACTACATTACAAAATAGTCTCACTCAGACAATAAATGATAATACTCAAAGCACTAAAGATGCAATTGCTGACTTTACTCTTGAATTTATGAATTCAATTGATGATGCAACAGAAAAAGCGGAATTAACTGAAGAAAAACTAACAGATATTTTCAATGCATCAAGGGCTATTCCTGAAATTTCAAAAGTTACAACTTGGCATACAATGGGAAAAAAAGCATTAGTAGCTTGTATAAAAGATGCAATATACAGAACAAAATCCTCTATTATTATTGTAATGCCAGTTGTTGTGCCTGAAATTTTACAAGTTATTTCTGAAATAGCATTTCAAAAGAAAGCAGTAAGATTTATGCTTACCAGCCATTGGGATATGAATGCTTATGGAGGTATCATTAACAAGATGAAACTATTAGGAAATATTCAATTCCGCCAATTATCACAAGCAGGTGAATTTT
>Ga0315549_1002742_pt1 | contig 16357 bp, 13 predicted proteins | sample SalMarSW160200MG_FD_203101 | JGI IMG/M metagenome (GOLD analysis project Ga0315549, IMG submission 203101) | Salt marsh sediment microbial communities from the Plum Island Ecosystem LTER, Massachusetts, United States - Salt Marsh Sediment SW1601-200 ... | reverse complement strand
TATGATTTATCTCTTCCTGTATAAGAGAGAATTCGGTATATCCCCTGTCGAGTTCTTTCGCTTCCGGAGAGAAGACTTCAAGAAAATTTGAATGTGTTGGATGGGTTAGTTGGTTGGACTGTTAGACTGTTGGTCGGGATTAAATATAACTTTCATTAAATTTGTCTAACACACAACTCCGAACTCAGAACCACTTAGTCCTTAATCCCTGATTCTCTAATCAATTTTCTACTAATTCATAATCCTGTTAGGCCAACACATCAACCGTCCAACTTATAAAATTACTCCCTAATCCCTGCTTCTCTTAATATCCTTTCTTCTAATCCATAATCCTAGACAGGAACCTTGACCCCTTGAATCCTAATGTCATAGGCAGATGTAATTTTTGGTCTTATATTGACTTCAAACAATATAAAGTTAAATTTTGTTGATGATTGGTTTACTTTTAATTCTTTTTTTAACTACCAGTGAAGTGGCAGAGAAAACTAAAGACACTGAAATTCTTTATGCATACATTTCTACCTATGAAATAATTAAAGAAGCAGATGCAATTGCTATAGGAACTGTGTTGGATATAAAATTTACCAAAGTTGGGAAGAGTACGAAGGTTAAAATTGATACTGTTCTTAAAGGTGAAGTCATAGATACAATCTTAGTATTTCCAGTTTTAATTCCAGAGGATAACAAGCTATTCTTCATTAAAAGAGTTGAGAGGAAAGAAGTTAGTAAAGAGATAGAGGGGGAAAGAGAATACAATATTGACTTCCCGCGATTTCTTTTCAGTCATTCAAAACCAAAGACTGAAGAGGAAAAGATAAAATGGGTAAAACAGTATTGTAATATAATTAGTTATACTTCTCCTGATGAAAGGGCTAGTGAGTTATATAAATGGTATAAGGAGACAGAAAATGAAGGACTGAAATATGAACTCCTTGAAGCACTTAATTTAGAAAAAAGTAAAGTTTCAAAGGACGTATTTAAAAGTGTTTTATTAAGTTGTCCTTCTATAAGGCTTAGAGGATTTGCCGTAGGAGCGTTAGGAGGATTTTATATTAAGGATAATGGAATCGATTCACTTCTAATCGTTGCCCTTACTGACCCTTCTGGAGTAGTCAGAAAGCAGGCACTAAACTCACTTGGTCGCAGGAAGAAAATATGGACAATACCATATATCAGAACTCATTTATATGATTCACTTTGCTGTGGAGAAGCTGTGGAGGTTCTTTCACGCTATGCATCATTCAATACCGATAGTTTACTTAAGGTTGTCTCAAAAATACCCTGTGAAGATGCCTGTAAAGCTGCCCTTGATAAAATTGGTTTCGGGGTATCGCGGTGGGTTGGGTTGCGTCTATATACGGACCCCTTGGATGCTGAATGGAGGGATTCCATCTATTCTATTCTAAATCCAATTCCCTGGACTCAAGAATTAAGAGATAGCTTACTTTCTTTTATGTATCATCATAGATATAAACAAATCTCGAGAAGTGCCATGTCTTTCCTGGGATTATCTAAGGATACAACCCTTTTCTCTGAATTCTTAGAATATATCTATAAATTGAAAGAGGAACTTTCTTTGCTGAAAGGAGATGATCGGAAGGAGACAAGAAGAATGGTGGGTTTATCAATTATCTCTCTTGGGAGGCTTGGAGATAAAAGAGCTATTCCCCTGATTCTTGATTTACTTACGGAAGCAATAGAAAACGAGCCAGATGATCGATTAATTTCTTTTGCTTCCATTATTTCTTTGCAAAACTTAAACGCTATAGAAGTTGTGCCTGAACTGGAAAATTTAAAGGCTTTGGCAACCGATTCTGACATAAAGAAAAGGCTATACTCGATTATAAAATACCTTATAAAATTTAGATAACCCTAAAAGTCCCATAAGAAAACTACGAACCCAAGCCTCCGCGCGACTTTTATTTTTATTGGTTTAAATCTGTGTCCATTATGTGGATGGGTTGATGAGTAGATAGGGAGTTGGGTTAAAAAAAGTTTCTTTCTCTGTGTTCTCTGTACCTTTGTGGCTAACATAATTTTGCAATTTTCATTTTTCAATCTTCATTTTGCATTGATTATGGTATTGACTTTTCACTATCTCTCCTATATTTGCCCTTTACATTCCACAAACTTTTTATATAATGGTTGCTATGAAAATCTGTTTGATGGGAGGATGGAATACAGATTCAGGCTCTTCTCTACATAGCGAGTTAATCGGCAGGGAGTGGGTTAAAAAGGGGCATAGACTCACAGTCCTGACATTTAAGGACTATGCCTTTCATGGGACAGAGATAACAGCAGAGGATGAGGATTATGTAAATCGCTGTTATACAGTGAGGGGATACACCCCGGAGGAATTTGATCCTCTTCCATTCTTGACTACTGATTATGAAGTTTTTGTTGTCGAGGACCTCGGTATGCTTCCAAAAGAACCCCTTAGAAAGATCTATCACAGGATAAAAAAGAAGGCTTCAATGGTCAATATTATTCATGACGGTCGGCTCTCGGAGGACCCTGCATTCTACCAGTTCCAGTGGGATGCATTGGTATGCTTTGATGAGCGATACAAGGATTTCCTGAAAAAGGTTTATGAACCAGATAAAATCCATACTATACGTTATCCCTGTCATTCGCTTGATAAAGGGGATAAAGAGACTGCCAGAAGGTTACTGAATCTCCCTCTGGATAAGAAGATAGTGTTTGGATTTGGACCGGCTTCGGAGAAGATCTTGAATGATATTCATGTTCTTTCTGAGTTGGCAGAAGAATATCCTATTCTACTTCTTATTGTAGTCAAAAAGAAAGAAATAAGAGAAAAATTTAAAAATATGATAGGCATGGGTAATCTCCTTATTGAACTCAGGGATGAAGCACCGGATATCGAAAGATTATATGATTACCTTCATTCCGCAGATCTTATGCTATTCAACAAGGAATCACCTCCCTGGGTGGTAATCTCATCAACGATTTATCAATGTCTTGGCTCCACCTGTCCCATAGTTGCGCGTGATTCCAGTTTTGTTGGGGATTTTGATAAAGAGGTTCTTAAGTATTCAAATCGAAATGAGCTAAAGGATTGTATTCGTTCAGTTTTTGACGAGAATGAAAACTACAAAGAGACACAGAAAGCCGCTCCTTCATTTACAGAGGAGAATTCTGCATCAAATGTAGCAGAGCAGTTTATAAAACTTTTCCAATCTCTTTCTTAATACAGGAGGAAATATGCTGAAAAGATTTGAAGATAATCCAATCTTAGAACCAATACTTGAACATCCCTGGGAGGCGAGGATGGTATTTAATACCGCTGCCATCTATTTGGGCGGAAAGGTTCACCTTGTCTATCGAACAAGGGGGCTTGATGGTGGTATTTCTCGGTGTGGTTATGCATCCAGTAGAGATGGGTTTCATATAGACGAAAGACTCGATTATCCCATCTTCTCTCCGGATCCGGATAATGATTTTGAATGCCTTGGGGTTGAAGATCCAAGGCTTACAAAGATTGATGATAGAATATATATGCTTTATACAGCTTATGGCCTTGTTCCTGGAATTTCAAGGAGAGTTCAATCAATCCAGCTCGGAATGACCTCTATTGATGTTGATGATTTCTTAAGTCACAGATGGAACTGGGCGAAAAGGATATATCCGTTGTCCAGGGTGGATAACAAGGATGCTTTTCTCTTTCCTGAGAAGATAGGTGGAAAATATGTTATGTACCACCGTATCTCACCATATATATGGGTAACCTATTCCGATGACTTAAGGGAATGGAGGAGGCACGAGATAGTTATGAAGGGTGAGTTTGAATGGGAGTACTATAAAGTTGGCGCTGGAGGGCCACCGCATAAGACTGAAAAGGGATGGCTTTTAGTATATCATGCTGTTGACAGGAATTTCAATTATCAACTTGGTATGGCAATGGCTGACCTTAATAATCCCGGAAAGATAATCTGGAGACATAAGGAACCTGTTCTCTTCCCAGAAGAGGATTATGAAAAGTATGGAGAGGTTCCAAATGTTACATTTACCTGCGGTTCAGTAGTTATTGATGGGACCCTCTTTGTTTACTACGGCGGTGCTGATACGGTAATCGGTGTCGCAACAGCTGAGATAGATGATATACTTAGAGAAGTAGGATAGCCATAAATTAGTCCTAAGTCCAAAGTCACCAGTCAACAGATAAAATTAAAAAGTAAACAAGATGCAAGTCATAGGTTTTAGGTTTTTGGTCTTTGCTTTTCGTTTCACACCCGATTTACTCATCCACTCATAAACCCTTACTCCTCTAATCCTAATACAAAAAACGCAATAGACGCAATAGACTCTATGGACGCTATCGATACAATAAACTCTATGAACTCAACGAACTCTATGAACTCAATAAACTCCACGAACCCAACACCCGACCCCTTGACAAATTAAAACGAATCTATAGATTGTTATGCATTGCACAAGTGCATTGCACAAGTGCAATGCATAAATGCAATGCAAAAAAGGAGGGATAATGGAAAAAAGGATTATAAAGAAATATTCCAACAGAAGGCTTTATGATTCGGAAACATCCAGGACTATAACCCTTGAAGACCTCGTAGGGATTATTGCAAACGGTGAGGATATTCAAGTTATTGACAATGAGACTGGTGAAGATATCACAAATGTTACCCTTGCTCAGGTAATTGTTGAACTTGAGAAGGGTAAGAGAAGCGAAAAGCAGGTAGCGGAAATCTTAAGGGAATTGATAGTCAGTGGTTCTGCAGCGATGGCTGACCTTGCTCAAAGAGCCATCAATGATTCTATTTCAGTTTTTTCCATCTCGAAGGATAAAGTAAGTGAAACTGTTGATAAGATGATAGAAGAGGGTAAGGTAGCCAAGGAGCAGGGTGGTAAACTCGTTGACGAACTCTGGAATGCTTTAAAGACATCGAGGAATACATTTACCAAGAAGATAAAAGAATTAATGGGAGAGAAGGAAATGGAATTTGTTACAAAGACTGAGATGGGGAAGATTGAAGAAAAGATCGATTCCCTTGAAAAAAAATTGGGAGAATTCCTAAAGAAGATTAAGAAAATCTAAATGTCGACTTTCGCAAATACCATCCAGAAAAGAGGCTGGATATTCATAGTCTGTATATTAATACTCACTTTTATTCTTGGTATATACATCAAGAATGTTGGGGTTGAATCTGATATCTTATCCATTCTTCCCCCTAATGACCCTGTAGTAAAACAGTTCAAGGAACTTGGAGAAAAATTTGGCGGCAATACTATAGGATTCATTATCATTCAAAGTGATTCTCTCTTTTCCTATCCGGTTTTATCCGGGGTAAAAGAACTTGAAGAAGAATATAAGAAAATTGAGGGTATCAGTTTCACACAATCGATTGTTAGTATGATAAATATTAACAAGACAGAGGAGGGTTTAGAGATTTCCCCCTTGATTGGAGAGGAAATACCAAAAGAAAGAGCCTCACTTGACTCCATAAAAAACTATGTCCTTTCTAAGGAAATGTACAGGAATGTGATAGTATCTGAGGATGGTAAATACACCGCCATTATTGTAAGAATAAAGGAAGGGTGTGACAGAAACGAAATAGGTATGGAGATCAGGAAAATAACCGAAGCAAGAAAGGGCGATCTACATTTAAAGGTTTATTATTCTGGTATGCCATTATTGATGACCTTTATAAATGAGATAGTAAGGAAGGATTTGAAGAAGCTCTTACCAATCACAGTATGTCTCGTTATTTTAGTCCTCGCGGTGGGATTCAGGAGAGTGGGCGGAGTTATTCTTCCTTTAGTAAGTGTAATAATTGCTTCGATATGGACAGTTGGCTCTATGGGAATATTTCATAAAGATTTTTCTATTATTTCGAATCTGATGCCAGTTATTTTAATCGCTGTTGGAAGTGCCTATGGAATACACGTAATAACTAGATTCTATGAGGACCATGATATTGATTCTACAATAAAACATGTAGCACTCCCAGTGATACTTGCAGCGTTGACTACAATTGCAGGATTCCTATCTTTTCTCTCCTCTGGGTTAGTGCCGGTGAAGGAATTTGGTGTCTTCAGCTCCATAGGAGTTCTATCATCCCTATTTATTTCACTAACTTTTATCCCCGCTATTATTTTTCTTACACACAGGAGGGGTAAAGCCCATTACGTGAGTTTTCAGACCTCGAGAAAGATAGTTAAGCCATTATCTACCATCACAATTCTCTTTAAGGATTATTTCATTATAATCGCAGCAATCCTTTTCGTGGTAACGTTAGTTTTTTCTCCCACTATCAGAAGATCGGCAGATATTCTTGAATACTTTAAACAAGGTTCCCTTATAAGGCAATCCCTCGATATAAATAGTGAGAAATTCGGTGGTTCAAGACCAATAATGCTTCATATCAGAGGTGATTTGAGGGACCCTTCGGTTCTGAATTCTATGAGTTATATTGAGCGATATTTAAGAACTCTTCAATATGTAGAGCATTCACAATCAATTGCGGATCTATTGAAGGAAACAAACTACAATCTTACAGGGTTTTATATTATTCCTGATGATGAGGGGAAGGTGAACAATCTATACTTCTTTCTTTTGGGTCAGGATGTCCTCAAAATGTTCGTAAACGATGATAGGAGCGAGGGGCTCGTGCAGGCATCCCTCGCCACAGAAGAAATGGGCAGAATCAGGAAGGTTGTAGGGGAGACGGAGGATTTTCTCAATTCCCTTACAACTAAAAAAGACTGGTATAAGGATATGCTAAGGTGGGATCTTAAAGAGGCAGGGATCGAGACCGAAAGTCTTCCAGAGATAAAGATACCGGATGTTCCGGAAATAATCATAAGAGAAGAATTGATGAAGTATCTAAACGGTGATGAAGTTCCTGTAGTATTACCTCTTGCCGTGAAGGAAAGGGTCGTAGAAGCAGCAGTAAATGAAGATTTTGAAAGCATCGCGAAGATAGGTAGTGAAGATTCACTCTATCTTGTGAGGGATATAAAGACCTCCCTAAAAGAGGTAGAGATTAAATATAAGGTTAAAGAGATATATGGCCAGATTGTCAAGGTAAACCTGGATGATAATATGAGAAAAAGGATAGAAGGGGATTTATACTGGTTTGTTAAAGTCAAGGCCCCGGTTCTATCACCCGAAAAGATGGATATAGTCCATACTGGTTTTCCGAGGATCCACGTAAGGTTGGATAGAAAATTGTTCCTTTCTCAGTTTCAATCAATGGGAATGGCAATTCTACTCGTATTTATTATGCTTTTATTCCTACTCCGATCCCCCCAGGGAGCCTTCTTTTCCCTTATACCAATCATATTTACCGTCACTTTAAATTTTGGAATTATGGAGTTGCTAAGGATTCCACTGGATGAGGCCACAGTTTTGATTGCTGCACTTGCTATTGGGATTGGGATTGATTATGTGATCCATTTCACCAACAGATTAAAGGAAGAATTGAAGAGAGTAGGAAACCTCGAATTAGCAATAAAAGAATCCATTGAAACGACTGGTTTTGCAATCCTTATAAATGCCGTATCAGTTGCTGTTGGATTTCTGGCACTCCTTGGTGCAGAATTAATTCCGCTTCAGCGATTTGGAATCCTTGTAACAGGGACCATGTTAGTAAGTTCTTTAAGTTCAATAACGACTCTTCCTGCACTTCTCCTTAAATTTAAGCCAAAATATATAATGAAGATATTAAACGAAAATAAAAAGGAGTGATAAATGTCTTACCTTTTGATTTTTCTTTCTATCACAGGAAACGAAGTTATCCAGAGGGCAGACTCAATTATGAATGCACCAGAAGATACAGAGGAGAAGCTAATCACCATCGTAATTGATAAAGACGGCAGGACAAAGGAAAGAGAGACTTTACTATATGAAAAGAAGGATATGAGGTTGCTCAGGTTTCTTTCTCCTGCAGAGGACCGAGGGGTAGGGTTTCTTTCAATCTCGGATGAGTTGATGTATATCTATTTACCCTCATTCAACAAAGTTAGAAGAATAGCATCTCATGTAAAGAAACAGAATTTTCAGGATACAGATTTTTCTTACGATGAACTTGGCGCATCCAGCTATACGGAAAAATGGGATGCAGAGATAACCCTAGAAGATGATTCAACTTATTTCTTGACTCTGAAACCAAAGAAAAAAGGCGAAGAATATTCGCAACTTCTGATGGTGGTAACGAAAGGCAATTACCTCATCAAGAATATCGAATTTTACAAGAATGATAGACTAAAAAAAACCCTGGTAATGAAGGATTATAAACTAATTAAGAATTACTGGACTTCCACTCATTTAGAGATGACCAATGTAGAGAGCAATCATAAGACAATAATGAAAATGGAGGAAATAAAGTTTGGCGAGGGTCTCTCGGATGACGTCTTTACAAAAAGAAACCTTAAAAAGATATAAGGAGTTGGATTATGAAGAAGTCATTAATGCTTTTTTTATTCCCCTTATTGTTATTTGGCGAGGTAGATTTTGGAGGTTTCCTTGAGGTTGGGAAAACTGCATTTACAGGATTAAAAGATTCCCCATACTATCCCATTTACAACAGGCTAAGGATGGAGGGTAGAGCAGGTAGTGGAAACGTCAGGGGCCGTGTAAGTTTTGAAACGAGGTTTTATGATTTCCCTTTTTCTGCTTCCATCAGTGCCCTTTCCTCAATTGATGAGTTGTTTCCGTTATCACTAAACCTATATGAAGCTTACTTCTCAATAACTAACTTTATACTTGATGATCTCGATTTAAAAATTGGTAAACAGAGGATAGCATGGGGAACTGCAGATAAATTTAATCCCACTGACAATATAAATCCTATTGACCTTTCCAACCCTTTTATCTTTGGGGAACATCAACCCACACTCGCTGTGGAGTTAAACTATTATGCAGGAGATTTTACCTATACGGCAATCGGGATTCCCCACTTTAATCCGGCAGTTCTGCCCTCTGATACTATAATTTTTGAGTCAATACCCAATGTGTCTATGAATATCCCAGAGATTTCGCCAAGGAATGGTTCCTACGCATTTAAGATAGGAACAAACCTTTTAAACTTTGATTTATCATTGTCCTATTATTATGGATTTGATAAGTTGCCTTCACCGGATTCAATGGGGTATTTGGTATATCCAACCTTTGGATTTAACAGGGAAAAGGTTATAGGTTTTGACTTTGTGGGAGAGTTGTTTTCAGCAGGGATATGGGGAGAGATAGCATACTTTATGCCCGATGAGTATCCCTTTAGATTGTGTGAAGTCATCTTTGATTCCCCCGGTAATCCGATCCCAGTCTCCATTGACACCTTCTATCTAAAAGACCCTTACCCGAGAGTTACATTTGGCTTTGATTATACTTTACCAGGTGGGTTTTATGTGAATGCGCAGTATATTCATGGTATGGACTTTGAGCGAAAGTTAATGTTTGGAGAAGGCAAGACTTCAACCTTGGGAGACTACCTAATTGCAAGAATAGAAAAGGAATTAAGCGATAAGGACCTTTTATTAAGTGTTACAGGTATAGGGGAACTCCGAGGGGATTCCACAGCCTATGGCATACTTCCTGAAATCGAATACAGTCCTTTTGTTAATGGAAAAATAACTGTGGGTTATCTACACACCTTTGGCAATAAGGATACATTCTTTGGAGATTTGAAAAGATATAAAATGGCTTACATACGCTTCAGATTTGACTTCTAATAGATGTAGTTAAATAGTGGAATAGCCAAATAGTTAATTGGTTTAATTATAAGGTCTCAAAGGTCCGAGGATTCAAGTGGAACTCAAGAAACAAACCAATAAAAAACGTCTTAAACTCATTAAACCCTATAGGCTTAATATTCTCTTCCTCGAAACAATCTCACTATTGAGTATATTATATTTTGAAAATAAAAATTATCTGCATCCTAAATTTTAACCTAAAATGACCCTTTACATACGTTCCTAAATACTTAACATTTATGTTAAGAAATAGGGAACGTATAATGGCTGAACGACTCTCCAGGGAGTTAAAGGTTGATATAACTCAGGTAGTTAGAGAGTATTATGAAATCCTTATATTAAAGGAGCTTTCCGCAGACCCAACACCCAATACCTAAAATGCTATTCCCAATACCGCTTACCCATATGGGTTATGAAATCAGAGACAGGAACGTTATTTCGGATGAAGTAGGCTCTTATTGTTTCTATATAATTCCACATCATATTTTTGTTTTGGAGGACTTTATATGTTTCGGGGAATTGGTTCCTCAAAATATTTTTGAATTTCTCTCCAGCAAGTGAGAGGTTAATGAATTCTACGATATAATAATTTACCAACCCATCGGTATCCATTAACACCTTCTTTACGTTTGTAAGTAGTGGGATAACTGGACTTATGAAACAGTATGCGTGGATGCCTTCGTCTTTCAAGAATTTAAGTGCGGAAATTCTTGCTTTGTGAGTTGGTGCACCTGGTTCAAGTATTTTCTTTACTTCCTCCGAAAATGCGTTTATTGTGAGTCCTACCTCAAGGTTTTTAAACTGGCCTAAAATTTCAATATCCCTTGTTACGAGGTCTGATTTTGTGAGAATTGATAGGTCTATACCTTTGTCCATATTTTCAAGAACTCTTCTTGTCAATCTAAGTTCCTTTTCAATTGGCTGGTAAGGATCCGAGACTGAACTCATAGAGACTTTCCCTCTAACTCGTTTTCGGGCAAGTATGGGTGCATTCTTTTTTACCTCAACCCAGCTTCCCCATTCTCCATGATTCTTCCACTTATTTATAAATTTGGCGTAGCAGTACAAACATGCGTGTTGGCAACCCACGTATTGATTAACCGTATAATCAAGTGTGGGGATTTTGGTCTTTGTATAAAGTGACTTTGCTTCCCTTTCTACGATTTTCATATTATTAATATAACATTATAAAATTTAGTTTCAAGTTTTATTGCTGAAACCTTGAAAAGTACCAGTATATCTTGAAGCTAAACACACTATCAAAAGAAATATTTGTCCTTCTGAAAAGGACTAAATTAACCAAAAGTGATAAAGGAAAATATAACATTCACCGGTATTTACACAATCCTTTCGGAATGCCCTTGATAAATTCTATAGCAAGGTTATAATACAAACCAATACTCTATTAAGGATACATCGAAATTAAGGAGGGGTAGTTTGTATAATATCTATTGGGGTTCTTGTTGTGGGTAATTTCTGGGATACAGTAAATGATAAACGTGTTATAATAGCTGATGGGGCAATGGGGACGATGCTCTATTCATCAGGTATACCAAAGGGTCGCTGCTTTGATGAACTCAATCTTTCCAACCCTGAAGTTATACAAGAGATTCACAGAGCCTACAGAGAAGCAGGTGCAGAACTCTTAGAGACGAATACCTTTGGAGCGAACCGTGCTGTTCTGGAACGATACTTTGGTCTTGGTGATAAGACTCGCGAGATTAACTATAAAGGGGCAAAATTAGCAAAAGAAGTAGCCGAAGGAGCTTTCGTAGCTGGCTCAGTAGGGCCAATAACAAGACCTCTTGATGGTTCTCAGAAACTTTCAGTAACTGAAATTGAAGAGCTTTTTGCTGAGCAGATTGCTTCACTTCTTGAAGGTGAAGTAGACCTTATCATATTAGAGACGTTCTCAGATCCAGAAGAGGCCTGTGCAGGCGTTAGGGCAGCAAGAACCATTGGGGATTTTCCTCTGATTGTCTCCTTTTCCTTTTCCAACGAGGGTAGGACGATAACAGGCGTCGATCCATTTCAGGTATCTCAAATACTAAGCAAAGAAGGGGTCAAAATTCTCGGAGTGAATTGTTGTTCTGGGCCCCAGGATGTTTACGTGGCGATTAAAAGGATGCTCGGCGAGCGTCACATGTGGTTAACAGCTATGCCAAATGCGGGACTACCTAAGTTCATTGATAGAAAATTTGTCTATCCTCATAATCCAGAATACTTCTCTTATTATGCGAAGAAATTCCTCTCTCTTGGTGTATCTATTATTGGGGGGTGTTGTGGAACCACACCCGACCATATTAGAGCAATCAGAGAGAGCATAAAGGGAGAGAAAGTAGTAAAGAAAAGGATGAAACGCTTACCCGAGCAAAGCCCTCCTTCACTCTATAAAGTAGAGGAGGTTACTACATCACTGAAGGAGAAAGCAGACGAAGGGTTTATCTGGATTGTGGAAATGGATCCTCCCAAAGGAACAGATCTACGGGAAGAGCTTGAGCTGGCAAAAGACTTGCAATCCCTGGGAATAGGGGCTGTATCAATTTCAGATAGCCCTATGGCAAGGGTACGGATGGGACCTTTAGCACTTGCTCACAGGATAAAAGAGGAGACCTCACTTGAAGTTATTCTACATAAGACTACAAGAGACAGAAATATCCTAGGGCTTCAAGCAGATTGCTTAGCTGCCTCTGCCCTCGGTATAGAGAACATACTGGCCTTAACAGGGGATCCACCTTCAGCAGGGGATTATCCATTTTCGGCAGCTATCTGGGAGGCGACATCAAAAGAACTCATAGAGATGATTAGATATCTGAATTCTGGAAGGGACTTGCTTGGTAATCCTCTTACACAACCTACCAAACTCTGGGTTGGATCAGCCTCAGGGGTAGAGACATCGGAGGATGTTCTTAGAAGACTGAGAGCAAAGATAGAAGCAGGAGCAGGTTTCATAATGACCCAGCCAGTATTCGACTTAGAAACCTTTTATAAATTTGTAGAAGAAGCGAAGAAGTTTGGAATTCCAATCTTTGCTGGAGTAATGCCACTTCTAAGTTCTCGGCAGGCGGAATATCTGCACAATGAGGTACAAGGGATAAATATCCCTCCCGATATAAGAAAAAGAGCAGATAAGGATGGTGTGGAGATTGCTTTTAAGACGATAAAAAAATTGAGAGACCTTGTGGATGGAGTTTGTATAATGCTTCCTAAAAACAGATATTCAATTATTAAAGAACTTATCCAAACAGAGTAAGAGAGCTTTCAAGATGTTAAAATGTCAGCTTACTGGAACTTTTGCCCGTTCGCCTCTGCATATCAGAGCTACTCGGGATTATGATAGAGGTAGATTAACAGAAGCGGATTTAGAGAAGGTAAGAAAGGATGATGTGAGAAGGCTTATTAATTATCAGGAGGATTTTCAGTATATAACAGATGGTGGCTTCCTATGGCAGGATCTCTTAAGACCATTTACTTTTTTGAAAGGAGTAGAATCCGGAGCATTGACAAGATTTTTCAGAACAAACACATTCTACCGGAAACCTGTTATTAAAGACAAAATTAAGGCAAACCCAAAGTTCATAGAAAGTTTCTATTATCTTGATTTGATATCAGAAAGGCGAAAAGTTATTCTGCCAGGTCCGGTTAGTTTATTTAATCTCAGTGAAGATAGATACAAGCGAGATACTCTGTTTATTATTGCTCAGGTTCTTGCTCGAGTTTCAGAATTCCTTGAAAAACAAGGAATAGCCTGTATTCAGTTCTCAGAACCTTACCTCCATTTTGCTAAGGTAATAGAGGTTGATCATTGGAAGGAAGCATATGGAATACTGACCGAGAACCTGGCTGCTGATACCCTTCTTCACATTCCCTGGTGCGATTTTTCTCATCTGTTAGAAATATTGGAATTTCCAGTTAAGTCAGTTGGAATAGACTTTATTGCTACTTCCCTTGATAACCTTGAGTTTAAAACTCAAAAAAAGATAGGCATAGGCTGTATAGATGCTCAAAATTCGCTTCTTGAGACCAAAGAAAAGGTAAGAGGATTTGTAAATAGAGTGGTTAAGAAACTTGCACTGAAAGAATTTTTTATCTGCCCAAATATTGACTTAGAATTTCTACCCTACTCAGTATCGCTTAAGAAACTTGAACTGCTGAGGGGTGTTTCAGAAAAAATATGAAGGAGTAGTTATGTTATTTCCTACTCAGGAGATTGGAAGCATAGCCAGACCAAACTGGCTTAGAAAGAAACTACGAGGAGTTAAACTTGAGGAATCCGACTTGGATGAGCTCGAGCACTGGGTCAAATTCTCATCTTTTGAGCGTCAAGAAGAACTAAAATCCATACTTGTAAAAAAGGAGCTAAATGAGGAGGATAAAAACACACTCAAAGACTTTTCAAGCCTGTTAGTTATAAGATGCTATGAAAAACTTGGGCTTGATATTATCTATGATGGAGAACAGCATAGAACTGAGATGTATCAGGAGCCCATTTCCTATTTTGGTGGATTTAAGTTTTATGGAGAGGTGAGAAGTTTCGATAACAAATACTATAGAAAAGCTGCCTGTATCGGAGAACCAAAATTAAACCGTCTCTATCATCTTGATGAGTTTAATTATGTAAGAAACTTAACTACTAAACCTCTCAAAGTTCCCATAACAGGTGCATATACCTTCACAAACTGGTCCTTTAATGAGTATTATCTTAAGAAATGGATCAATAGAGAAAGTAGTAGGGGGATGGCTATCTATAAGGCGAATTATGAGCTTGCTCTCAAGCTTGCAAGGAATATAATCCGGCCGAATCTGCTTGCTTTAGTTAAAGCTGGAGCTACATTAATCCAGATAGATGAACCCGCTGCGACCACAGAGCCAGAGGAGATAGAAATTTTTGTGGATAGTTTTAATGAGTCAACAAGAGAGATTAGAGATTGTAAGTTCAACCTTCATGTGTGTTTTAGTGATTATTCACTCCTTTATCCAGAGATTCTTAAACTACGGAACTGTTGCCAGTATACCTTTGAATTTGCCCAGAGTAATAGCTATGACTTCTTAGAACTGATGAAGAAGCACTCGGATGATAGAGAGATAGGCCTCGGGGTAATAGATGTGCATACTGATAAAATTGAGAGCCCAGAATTCGTAAGGGATAGAATTCTGAGAGCTACAAAACTCATAGAGCCTGAGCGGATTTATGTAAATCCAGACTGTGGCCTTCGGACAAGGTCCTGGAGAGTGGCTTTTAAAAAACTTGAAAATATGGTAAAAGGTGCATTACTTGCAAGGAAGGCGGTTTCCTAAACCTTTAATCCTTATCACTTACTCCTTAACATTTGGCTGTCGCCTGTAATTGTTCACTGATTACTTAAGGCTGATAATCTAGGACTATTCTATCGACTTCCTTTCTCATCAATAATCAGCGTCTTCAACTCTCTGGTCAGTTCTTCAATATGCTGGTAATATTCCTTATTCTTTAAATCCCTGCTTGCTTTTTCATCAGCAATCACAAGTAAATCTTTATGCATCTGAAGTATCGAGGCTGTTACCTGGGCGGTTATTGGTCCCTCAATCGCTTTTGTAAGAACCTTAGACTTATCGCTCCCACTCGCTAAAAGGAGACAACATTTTGCATCCATTATTGTTCCAACACCCATTGTAATTGCGAACTTTGGAATACCCTCTTTCTTCTTGAAAAATCGTGCATTATCTTTTATAGTCTCTGCATCAAGGGTTTTTATTCTTGTCCGTGAACCTAGAGACGAACCAGGTTCGTTAAAGCCTATATGCCCATCTCTACCAATTCCAAGTAATTGTAAATCTATTCCTCCAACTTTTCTTATTTCCTCCTCATACCACCTACAAAACGCCTCAATGTCTTTCACTAATCCATTCGGAATATGAATGTGGTCAGGGTTAATGTTTATGTGTTTGAAAAATTCTTTTTGCATGTAATAATGATAACTCTGGGGATGAGTAGAGGGAATTGGATAATATTCATCCAAGTTAAAAGGTAGTAACTCTCGAAAAGTCAAGTCCTTCTTCTATATGCATCCTTATTAATTCTTTATATGTCCCGATGGGAGTTGAGCCAGATACAAGTCCTAAAACTGAATCTGGTTTTTCACGGATTTGCGCAGATATAATTTTTGCTGCTCTTTTTGACATTAAATCGTAATCCTTTTCAATAATTACTCTCATTTTTCCCTTCCTTTTAAATTATTTCTGATTGCTTCTTTATATTCATTAGTTACCTTATTAACAAATAAGATACTTTTCTGGTGATGTCAAGGACAATAACTCAGTTTGCGATATTTACCGCTGTAGTTGACTCGTTGACAAAAATCACTATATAATCTATGTTGGATTAACAAGTTCTGAGTTATGGATTAAGGATTAAGGATTAAAATATAAGGAGTGAAGATTAAGTGCATTGGAAGGAATTAGATGTATGGCAGAAAGCACGAAGTGTGTGATAGGAGTCGAGCAGGAAGATAAGCACGTGATATGTGATAGAAGATTGTTAAATAAGTGAAACAGATGATAGGTGAATTATAAAAATGCATTGGAGTGATCTTGATTTGTGGAATAAATCCCATGAATTCGTAAAGGACATATATAAAGTCACGACAGA
>Ga0315549_1002731_pt1 | contig 16412 bp, 14 predicted proteins | sample SalMarSW160200MG_FD_203101 | JGI IMG/M metagenome (GOLD analysis project Ga0315549, IMG submission 203101) | Salt marsh sediment microbial communities from the Plum Island Ecosystem LTER, Massachusetts, United States - Salt Marsh Sediment SW1601-200 ... | reverse complement strand
CTTTCCAGGCTGTGCTTTGGACTTCGGAATGAATTTTGCAATCCGTTGCCATTGTTCGTTTGTAATGTCCATAAACCATATATCGGCTCATATTAACCCGAAAATTGAGGTTTTGGGATAGGTTCTATTAATTTCATATTAATTCCTCTTGTTTAGACCCTTGCTAAAAGCGCTTTTACTATTTAGAATTTCCATTCCTTTTAGCTCTTTCAAGCTCTTCTAACTTATCAATCATTGACGGTGATACTGAATGGGTGGGAATAGCAGCTTTTAAATCAGCTATCTGGTCTTCTAATTTTTCAACTTGATAATTTTCTATTTTCTTGAAATTTAATAACCTGCCTTTTTCTATTTTACCCTCGTGAACAAGCTGCCTGGAATATTCATTCTCTAAGCTAAAACCTTTATTTTCCATTTCATTTTTGAAGTCCTTTAACTCATGTAAATTCAGGTGGGCTGGATAAACAGAGATTAAAGCATTTGGTTTTGCAGTCCTATAAACCTCTCTTAATAAACTTGCTAATTTATTCTCGGCTGGTCTAAAATACCAAAAAATATCATAGAGAAGAACAATGTCAACAAAGCTGTCTCGCAAAGGAATCCTTAATTCCACATCTTCTTCTATTATTTCTATATTTTGCAATTTTCGTGAGTTAATTGTTTGCCTCAAATCCTTCAGCTTTTCGCTATTCGTATCTATCGCGTACACTAAACCTCTCTCTCCAACCAGCTGCGCAGCAGCGGTTGTGTAAGTACCTGAGCCACAACAACAATCCAAAACTCTCTGGCTTTGTTGGATCCCTATTTCTTTCAAAATTTCTTCAGCGTGCTTCTGCAGCTTCTCTTTTGCAAACATTTGTTTCACCTCTGAATCCCATTTTAATGATTTCTAAAGTAATTTGCTAATTTTTTCACAATCATTGTAGCAAATTGGCTTAGATAAGAAAATCCTGCTGGAAAGGCTTGCATTGATGGGTAAATTTGGGTATTTTGGCACAAGGTAGGATTAGCAGCATAATTGACCAGGCGTTATCTGGATAAATATTGCTGAAGAACGGACTATAGAAAAGGATTGAGTTATTATTACCAGGATTTTTTTGGGTGTGGTGATCGGAGGGGTAATCGGCGCTGTGCTTGGTTATTTCGGCAAGTGTTCCTCCGGCGCTTGCCCACTGACGGCAAATCCATATCGCGGTGCGATCTACGGGGCGGTGATGGGGGCTTTACTGGCCTCAACATTTTCGTCGAAGACAAAAGGGAAAGCAAAAAGTTCGAACATTACTCACATTACCAGCGTATCGAATTTGAATACAAGGGTGCTTAAAAAAAACAGGAGTGGTCTCGTGGAATCCTTAACAAAAGACAGCTTTTTACAAAAAGTATTTAACTATGAGCAAAATAAAGAATGGAAGTTTGAAGGCAAACTGCCCTGCATCATTGATTTTTATGCGGATTGGTGTGGGCCGTGTAAAATGGTAGAACCTGTTTTACAGGAGCTTGCTCAGGAATACCAGGGTAAGCTCAATATTTACAGAGTAGACACACAAGCTCAGCAGGAATTAGCGGCCGCTTTCGGCATTCAGAGTATCCCCAGTATGCTTTTTGTACCGCTAAATGACAAACCACAAATGGCAGTAGGAGCACTGCCCAAAAATTCCCTGAAAAAAGTAATAACGGAAGTGTTGAAAGTTGTATTAAATTAGGGGACGTTGGGGCTGTTGAAAAAGGCGTGCAAATTTCTTCTTCAAGCAGCCGGCCTTAACACTATAAAACCTTTTTGCTGACGTAACAAAATCCGATTAAAAGCCAATTTCATCGGCTCGAAAATACCTCGGCGAACCCCTTCATCTTCACAATGCACAAAAAATAAGCAAAGAAACGCCGCAAGGCGTTTCAAATTCATTACCGCTGCGGTCAGGTAAACCTGTATTGAAACATTCGCTAAACCACGACGTACCGCCCGTCTTAGGCCATGCTGAGTTTTAGCTTCCCCGTGTACGCCTTCGACTCGCCACTTATGACGTTTATATTTATCCCTCATAGTCTCGTCCCGCTTTTGCCATCGTCGTCTGGCTCGAAGCAAACTTTCATACCCATCTGTTATCAAAACTATCCTGACTTTCGCTGTTGAACTTATACAACGGGACTTCAACGGACAACCCGAACAATCCTTATTTGCCGCTCGATAAACCCAGCCCTTTTCAGTTCGACTTGAACGCCTAAGAATCTTGCCTCGCGGACATCGAACTATCTTGTTACTCGAATCATACTTAAAACGATGAATTGGAATGCTCCTTGATTTGGTAATCATCGTCTGAACAGGAATGACCGCCTCGATATTTTGCTGTTCCAGTCGGCTGTAGTTTCCGGTGTGAGCATAAGCCATGTCTGCTGTAACAGTTTTGACTTTCTTGCCGGTAACACCTTCAAGACGGCCTATCTGTTCTAATAACTGTTTGCCTTCGTTGATTTGTCCTGTGGTTGTTTTGACATCCAAAATAACACCGCTGTTATCATCTACTGCCGTATGCTGCTTGAAAGACGGCTCCATACGGCTGTTACGGCTTGAAGTAGTTAATGTAGCATCAGGGTCAGTAGTGCTGCGTTTCTTGGGTTTGCCCGTCCTGCTGAACTGATAGTTATTGTCATCTTCAGTACAGTTTTCTCTGAACGTCTTGTCCGCATATTCTGTCGTCAAGCTCTCCCAGCTGACATCTGCCCGTATCAGCGTCGAATCTATATGAACGGTTTCGCCGTCTACCAAGCCGGCATCTATACACATCCGGACCGTCTTTTGAAATATCTTCTTAAATTTCTGCGGGCCCCATCGTTGCCGTATCTTTGTCAACGAACTGTGCTCCGGAAGAGTTTCATCCAAACGAAACCCGGCAAACCAGCGAATAGCCAAATTTACCTGTGCCTCTCTCATCAGCTTGCGGTCATGAACTATGCCTTGAAAATAACCTGCCAGCATTAACCTTAAAGCCGATTCCGGGTCGATGCTCGGCCTGCCCATATTCGCGTTATAGCAATCCGCAACTTCTGTGCGAAGCCATGATAAATCAAGGACCTTATCGACGCGTTTTAGAATGTGGTCGCTTGTGATGAGACTTGATAATGGGCCTGCAACGAACAAATCTTCCTGCCAACGTTGCTGATTGCCTATCACGATTACGCCTCCTTGCTTGTTGTGTTTTTATGTGTAAATCAACTCCATCTGATGTATAATATTTTATCGGATAGGCTGGACTTTTTCAACAGCCCCAACGTCCCCTATTTATTATGTTTTTTATACTTTTTATGATACTGGCTCAATAGTGCGTGGTTTGCATAAAGAATCTATTGCTAGAGCAGAAATTCATACTCTAAGAGCCAGACTTACTGGGAGTAAATCAATCCAGAAGGCGCAGTACAAGGGATTGATGAATATACCATAGGCGTTGATTAAGCATAAAGGGTTAGTTATAATTAAGAAAGAATGAATAATAACTTTTAATATTCTGAAGGGTTTTATATCGTAATGAATAAAAAAAAGATAAAGACTTTTACTATATGTTGTTTCTTTACAATAGTATTCCTTATTATCCTTTTAGTTTTCAGAATGGGAATAGCTCTATTTGTAGAAAATTTTATGACATTTTTGCAAAACACCTTTTCTCTTAGCACTAAAAGTATGAAGATAATTGGTCTTGTTATAGGAATACCCTTAATTATTATTACTTTTTATTTTATATGCAAAGATGACAAAAAGCTGTAACATCAGTTGTTTGTAGTAACAATTAATTTATGATTCAGAATGAGTTGGGTTTACAAGTAGATCCATAAAACAAAACATTAAAAAACTTTATTCATGAGGATAAAAATGAAATTAGTCGTTGCTTGAATCGCAATACGCGATACGCGATACGCACGACGCATAATGAATACGTTCTTTGACAAGTTAATAAAATCAGCGTTCAGCAGACAGGAAAGAGTTGATAAAGGATTATTGATTAAGGATTAGTTGTAATTGATTGAATCCGTGAAACTCGTCCGGCGCAGTTTATATTCAACCTGTTTTTAAACCACGAAGCCCGCGAAGGTTCACGAAGTTTTTCAATATATTCCTCTGTGATTCTCGATGTCATTCGTGTCTAAAATGATTTTGTGTTAGTTTGTGTTTATTCGTGGTTCTTTAAGTATTTAAGGTACGGCTGTTTACGACAACCCGATATTCTACTACTATCACAGCGACCACCCGCCTACGCCGAGGCTCCGGCGGGCAAGTTTAGGCTCATCCAATATAATGACCGACGCCGACCCGTTGCCCCTTAGGAGCACCGCGGCGAGCGGCGATTTGGTCCAGCACCATCCCGATGTATCGGGATTCGGTGATGAGCGTTACAGCGACAACGGCGACGCGTTCAGCGTCTATGGGACGTTAGCGCGGGATACAGCCTAAGATAAAAGCATGCCACATGCTGAACACTGTCAACACGCACCCAGTGACGAGTCAGCTTGAAACGAAATGAACCAACGGATTTGGCCGGAATTATGTGCATGTAGGTTGACTGTTCGCTGTTATATAAATACATCACTGATTTGGCAAGGCGATTGCAATTCTCAAGATAATACTCGGCCAAATCATACCTGCCCAGGTTTTGTGCAAGATAATACGCGGCGATAAGCCCTTCTCCTCTTGCGGCATCCGGATATGCATGGTCACCGTATTGGTAGTACATCGCGCCGGGATAATCGTAATACAGGGCATCTGTGTCTGTGTACATATGGGTTATCATCGCATTGGCGTCGTTGAAGACAAAATCGATATATTCAGGTTTGCGAAAGTCCTCGGATTCGGCCCAGGCTTCTATAGCCTGCATAAGCCAGCCGTCGCTGGGAAGCGGCTTAAACATCTGGGCATATTTGACAGGCCGAGTCTCAACAAGGAAATCTAATGCCCGTTTCGAATCAGTCTGTACCCTTTGTCTGTCCTCCGAAGAAAGATGCATCAACTTATCGTAAAGAGCCAGACCGAGCAAAGCTTCTCCTGGATAATAGAACGAAAACAATCCTTTTTTTTCTTCATCACTCGGGGCAATTATTGGCTGGCCACCATTATATTGAGGGTGAATGTAATAACCTATCATTTCGCCATCTTCATCAATTCGAGAAAGGATATGCCGGGCAAGACCGTGAATGATTAGGTCATACTTCTGGTCATCGCTCACCCGTCGATAATTCAGAAAAGCCGCCAGGGCCGTACCTGTGCCGCCAAGTTTCGCTTTTTTGTTATAGAATACATAGAACGCCTTTCGGCCTTGATAATCATGCTGTCTGATTTGCCCAACAATAAACTGCAGCGCCTTTTCTGCGGTGACCAGATACTTTTTGTCCTTCTCGAATTCATACATTCTCACAAGGGCGATAATACCGCCGTTGTGTCTGAGCATATTATAGTAGTTATCTTCGAGGCTGCGGTTAGGATGCATATGGTCAATGACGGTATCTTCGGTTCCTTCGTAGTAATAAAGGAATTTTCCATCTTCGGCCATGTTACGCAGCACCCAGTCAATCGAAGACCTGGCTGTGTTATATATCCGGTCTGATGAATATTCTACAGGCACCGGATAGCCTCGATACAACGGCAATACCTCCCGGCCGTATGTTATAAAAGCCACACTGCGAATCCTGAACCAGTTGATTGGCATTTCCATCAACAGTTCAATTCTTTCTGAAATACTGTTTGTGAGTTTTCCGAGTCCCATCTTTTTTGCAATGTAATTCATCGTCTGCCTTATCGACATGTGGCTGTACACTACTGCGTCGGCAGGCATATAAAAATAACTGCCCTGTTCGTAATCGAGACCCAGGCCGGTTATACCCGGCTCGAATCGATTAGCATCGATACTGTTTTCACTCAGTTCATTAATATCAATCGGTTTAAGCTCTGTAATCACTTCCAGCATAATCCTGCACTTGTCCGGGTCGGCTACATCAAATTGTGCAAAGCGGTTCCTCTCGCTCAGCATGTTCGCAACGTGCCTGACGGTATCAACAAAAGAATCTTTTATAGATATAAACCGCAACGGCTGGTTCGGTGGCTGGAATAATGTCACGCAAACATACGAATAATTGGAGTCAAAGGGAATATTCGAGGCAGGCAGAGTTTCGATTTCAGGTCCGCCGGACAGTCGGGTCCTTATCGCATCGAGGATTTTCCGCTCCGGCGAAAAATTCCGTCCCAGCCACGCCGTAAACTCACGAACGGCCGGGGCCACATCCGGCGGCAAATCATCACCGGGAGGCTTCGGCGACAGCTCAGGAGACGGGCCGAAAATCATAAAAACAATGCCGGCCGTTAACACAGCCAGTAATAATGTCACTATTGTTTTAATTATCTTTTTCATAATTCTTGCCGGTCAAAAAGCATAGCAGAAGCAACACATAATTATCGGCTCGATTCTGAAACCAATGAAGATAAATAATATCTTAGCCCTGCCGGGAATTTCCAAGGCAAATCTGCGCATTGCGTTTAAGAACATCAAGGCCGGTCCGAAGAAGCGGCGAGTCTTTGAACCCGGCCGCGAATTCTTCATCGTCCATATTCAGAATTGTATCAAGAGCAATGTCACTTCGGTCCGGGTAGTATTTGAAAGAATCGTTCCCGCACAGCGGGGCCTTATGCTGATACGGACAGGCGAGAACACATTCATCACAGCCGAAAAGCCGGTTGCCCATCCTGTCAGCTAAATCCTTTTCAATCTGTCCGCTATGTTCTATGGTCAGATAGCTGATGCACCTGCGCGCATCGAATTGCCCGTCAGGTCTCAGCGCTCCGGTTGGACAAGCCTTGATACACCTGTCGCAGCCGGCGCAGCTTAATTCGACAGGTTTATCCTGCTCAAGTTCAAAATCTGTAATGAGTTCACCGAGAAGAATCTCAGGCCCAAGCTCAGGATTGATAAGCATGTGGTTCTTGGCGATAAATCCAAGTCCCGCCCTTACTGCAAATGCACGTTCAGCCAGAGGCGCCGAATCGACACAAACCTTAAAACGTACGTCTCCACCTGCCTGACTAATAATGAACTCAGCTAATCGCCAAAGATACCTTTTAAAAAATCCGTGATAATCCTCGTACCGTGCGTATCTTGCCACCCTGCCGAAGGGCTTATTCGAACTGACCTCTTTCGGCAGCTTGTAATTCAATCCGACAACGATTATGGACCTTGCCCCATCCAATAGGCGCGCCGGGTCGATTCTTTTATCCAGATTCCGGCGCATATACTCCATTTGACCGGCATAATTGTTCTTCAGCCATTGGCTGAACATCTGTTGATGATAATCCTCGATGGCCGTCGCAGGAGCAATTCCCACAAGGTCGAATCCGAGCTCAAGGGCTTTTTCTTTGACTCTACCGGTTATCTTCATCGCCGCCAATTATACACAATATCAAGCCTTATCACACAAATCAGTTGCATATATCACACGGGTTAATATCATATCTGAGTCACCTTTCCGGGAGTTTATGTTATGGAAGACAGCTTAATCGGTATCATAGGCGGCACCGGCCTGGAGGACAGCCTTGCTGAACACTTGTCGGATATTCAATCCGTCGAAATTGACACGCCGTTCGGCAAAACGAGTTCTCCTGTAACAATAGGCAAAGTTAGTGACAACAGGGTCGCCCTTCTGAATCGACACGGCCCAGGCCATCAGCTTTTACCATCCGAGGTCCCATACGCAGCAAACGTATTCGCCCTGAAAAAACTCGGCGCCCGCGTGCTGATAAGCAGCGGTGCAGTAGGCTCACTGAGGCAGGAGATTAAACCGGGTGATCTTGTTCTTGTCGACCAGTTCATCGACAAAACGTACAAACGGCAAAACACCTTTTTCTCCCGTTTCGGGGCGGTCCATTGTGAATTCGCTCAGCCGACCTGCAGCAGACTCAGAACAATCCTGCACAGAAAAGCCAAAGACCTCGGCCTTGGTGTGCACGAAGCCGGGACTTATGTATGCATGGAAGGCCCGCAGTTTTCAACCCGCGCCGAATCCCTTATGCACCGGGCATGGGGCGGCGACCTGATAGGAATGACGGCCCTGCCCGAAGCAAAACTGGCGCGTGAAGCGCAGATGTGCTATGCACTGGTCGCCCTGGCAAGTGACTACGACTGCTGGCAGCAGCACGAAGCCGGCAAAGACAAACAAACACTGCTCAAAGAAATAATTGGTAATCTCCGTCAGGCCACGGATAACTGTCTCAAACTATTATCCGCTGTAGTCCGGGACAGCAACAATCTTGTCTTTGACGACTGCCCGTGCCGCAAGAGCCTCGAACTGGCCGTCTGGACACAGCCCCAAAACATAGCCACCCAGGCCAGGGACAAATTAGCCGTCCTTTTTCAATAAAGCAGCGCATTGACAGATATTTGATGGTGGATATACTGTTCGCATCTCAGTGCAGAAACATTCATCTTGGAAAGGATAAAACAATGAACGGAATTTTCAAAATATCGTTATGCCTTACCGTCTTTGCTGTTCTTGCCGGCCTGGCAGGCTGCGAACCAAAGGAACAAGTCAACGACCGCCGTGAAAGGCTGTACTCCGTTGAGAATATGGAGTTGAAAAAACAGATCGCCGGACTCGGAGACAAATATGAACAAGACCTGGCAGCCAAACAGCAGCAGCTCGATAAGTGCCAAGCCGATAAAAGCAGCCTCGAAGAAAGAGTTCAGGAAGAAACTATGAAGGCATTCGAGCAAAGCGCTGTCAATATGCTTATGGAGCAAATCAAGCAGCTCCAGGACGAAAACGCCCAGCTCAAGGCTGAAATAGAGGACCTGAACAAAAAACTCGAAATACAGGAATAATCTTATCCTGCTGTCGCCGATGAGCGGCCTGTTCCTGTTCAAAGATGCAGATAATAAAAAAATGAGAGTGCTGGGGCTCGAACCCAGGACCTACGGCTTAAAAGGCCGTTGCTCTACCAACTGAGCTACACTCCCAAAAAATGCAATCTCATTCACCTGACAAACCGCGCGAACACATAAATCTTCACTCTCGGCCCGGTTCCTGGCCGAAAGCCGAGAATTTAACGCCCCGCCCTGATTTTTTCAAGTAAATAAAACAGCTGCCGGCGCGAATCTTCCTGCTCGCTGTTGACAATAAGCCTCTCGGCTAATACCATTCGGCCTTTGTTGTACCTGGAGATACCACAGATGACTAATGTAACACTGGTAACAGGCGACGGCATCGGGCCGGAAATCGCCGAGGCAGCACGCAGATGTATCGACGCCACAGGCGCAGATATAAAATGGGACATCGTCGAGGCCGGCTCCGATGTTATGGCCGAACAAGGTACTCCGCTGCCACAGGCTACTATTGACTCTATCAGGAAAAACGGAATCGCCCTGAAAGCACCTATTACTACACCTGTCGGGACCGGATTTAGGAGTATAAACGTACACTTGCGTCAAACTCTCGATTTATACGCCTGCCTCCGTCCCTGTAAGAGCTACAAGGGCGTACGCAGCAGATATACCGATATCGACCTTATCATCGTCCGTGAAAACACCGAGGATTGCTATGCCGGCATCGAATTCGAAAAAGGCAAAGACGAAACCGATGAGCTGATAAACTGGATAAACAACCGCAGCGAGAAAAAAATCAGGAAAGATTCCGGCATAACAATCAAACCCATATCGGTCCACGGCACTGAGAGAATAGTCACCTTCGCTTTCGAGTATGCCCGCAGGCTGGGCCGCAAAAAAGTCACCAGCGTACACAAAGCAAACATTATGAAATACTCCGACGGCCTGTGGCTGGATGTCAGCCGACAGGTAGCAAAAAAATACACCGACATCGAGTTCGAGGACCGCATCGTTGACAATATGTGTATGCAGCTAATTCAAAAGCCCGAACTCTATGACGTAATCGTACTACCCAATCTCTATGGCGATATCCTCAGTGACCTCTGTGCCGGGTTGGTCGGCGGCCTCGGCGTGGCGCCCGGGGCGAACATCGGCGAAAAAGGGGCTATCTTCGAGGCCACTCACGGCAGCGCGCCAAAATACAAAGGCCAGAACAAGGTCAATCCCACCGCGCTTATCCTCAGCGGTGTACTGATGCTCAGGCACCTGAATATGATGGCCGAGGCCGACAAGCTCGAAAACGCCGTAGCAGCAATAATTGCCGAAGGTAAAAATGTAACCTACGATATGAAGCCCGACCGAAACGACCCCACCGCAGTCGGAACAAGCCAAATGGCCAACGCCATAATCGAAAAAATTAAACAAAGCTGAGTCACAGTTTTCCACCAGGCACTCTAAAATCACTTCCTTTGCTATCACGGTAAAATCAGATGACAATAAGCCCTGAAACTGGTAAAAGGTATGTTAATTCTTAAGGGCTTTTGACTTGAAACAGACAGATTTCAGGAACATTATATCCGGCCAATACGAAGGGGCGTATGCACGCTTACTGAGAATTATATCCTGCCCATTATCATTTGTATATCGATTCGCGGTCCAAACTCGAAACCGCTTATACGACGTCGGATTATTAAAAACACACCGTATATCCGTGCCGGTCATCAGTGTCGGAAACATAACAACAGGCGGTACAGGTAAGACGCCGCTCGTCGCCTGGCTGGCTAAATACATCTCATCGAAGAAAAACTGCACTATACTCACCCGCGGATACAAAGCCGCTCGTGATTGGGTCGATGAACCTGCTCTTCTGGCTCACTCTGCTCCTGATACGCCGGTGGTTGTGAATCCGAACCGTGTTGCAGGTGCAAGAGATGCCATTAAAAACGGTGCTGAAGTGCTCATCCTCGACGACGCCTTCCAGCATCGAAGACTCGCGCGCGACCTCGACATCGTCACCATAGATGCGACACGACCTTTTGGTTACGACCGGATTTTACCGGCGGGCCTGCTGCGAGAACCACTGGGTTGTCTTAAACGCGCCGACGCCGTGATTATCACCAGGGTCGACCAGGTCGACAAAAATCGTATAGAAGAAATTCAAAGAACTATAAAAGCAATCAATCCTTTGCTGGTAATCGCGACAGCTTTTCACAAACCGCTTTGTATCAGGGACGGTCAGGACGTCGAATCGCAACCGGTTCAGCTAAAAGACAAAAAAGTCTTTACCTTCTGTGGAATAGGCAATCCCGACGCATTCTTCAATACCGTCAAATCAGTTGGAGCGGCAATCGCAGGCTCGATGATTTTTGACGACCATTATCATTACACAAAAGCAGATATCGACCGTATCGCCGCCGGCGCCAAGGCTTCAAAGGCCGATTTGGTCCTTACCACGGAAAAGGACTTCAGCAAAATAGACACCGCCTGGCTGACAAAAACGCCGGTTAAATTTGCATATCTGGCGGTTGAAATCGAACTTCTGGCCGGCGCCGAGCGAATAACAGAGTTGATTGATAAGGCAATCGCTGGTAAAATCTCCACAAGTGCTTAAATTATAAAAGCTTGTTGAAAGGTTGTATGTACGAACGGCTGCTGAAAACCGTAACGAACCTCGGCTCGCCGCGTATCCTGCTCGTCGGCGATTTTATGCTCGACGTTTATATCTACGGCGACGCTTTGCGGATAAGCCCCGAGGCACCGGTACCGGTCCTGAAGGTCCAGAGTACCAGGTTCGCCTGCGGCGGTGCAGGCTCGGTCGCCAATGATATACTGGCGCTCGGCGCCCAGGTCAGTTGTATAGGTATAACAGGAGACGACCAAAGCGCCGCCCAGATGCGCAAAATGCTTTCCGATAGCGCAGCGAACATCGATGGGCTTATATCCCTGCCCGGCAGACCCACAACCACCAAACAGAGATTGATAGGCCTTGCCCAGCATCGCCACCAGCAGCAATTATTCCGAATGGATGAAGAATCCACAGACCCTTTATCTAACGAACAGTATGGACTTATCCTGCAGACTTATAAAGACAATTTACAAAAGGCTGATATTGTTTGTTTGCAGGATTACAATAAGGGTTTGCTACGTTTGGATATTTGCAGGGAAATGATAGAATCAGCAAAGAAGGCAGGCAAAAAAGTCCTCGTTGATCCTTGCCTGGCTGCGGATTATTCAAAATACGCCTGCGCTACCCTGATTACGCCGAATCGACAAGAAACCTTTGCAAATGTTGGTTTTGAGATTAAAACTTCAGATGATGCTGCCAGAGCGGCAGAGCAGCTCGCCCAAAAGCTTCAGCTCGAAGCTGTGGTTATTACCCTCGACAAAGAAGGCGCATATCTGCACACCGGCGACGTCAGCCGATTAGTACCAACGATACCGCGAAATGTTTACGATGTAACCGGAGCAGGTGACGTTGTCCTGGCGGCTATGGCGGTAACCCTGGCAGCCGACTGTGATTATGAAACCGCGGTCCAGTTGTCAAATATTGCAGGCGGTATAGAAGTTGAAAAATTCGGCGCTGCGACGGTAACCATCGACGAAATAGTAAATGAAATTATCAGCGTCAATCGCGGAAGCAGCGGTAAAATCCGCCGGATTAACTCAATCCTGACCGAGCTCGACTGGCATCGAAAACAAAAAGAAGCGATAGTTTTCACTAATGGCTGTTTCGATGTCCTGCACCGCGGCCACATCGAATTTCTTAAATTCTGTAAAGAACAGGGGAACGTTGTCGTACTCGGTCTCAACAGCGACAGTTCGGTAAAACAGTTAAAGGGCCCTGACAGGCCGATTAACAACCAGCATGACCGCGCCGCGGTACTCGCCGCCCTTGAAACCGTCGATTACATCATAGTCTTTGACGAGCCGGACCCAATGAACCTTATCAAACAGGTAAAACCCGACATCCTCGTAAAGGGTAAAGACTGGGAAGATAAAGGCGTCGTCGGGCGTGAATTTATCGAATCGTACGGCGGCAGGGTCGTACTTGCTCCGTTGGTAGAGGGTAAAAGTTCCTCCGCCACTATAGAAAAGATGAAATTGCTGAAGAATGTGTAACCGTTATTTATGTGTTCACAGCCGGGTGTTATTATGGCGAATAAAGCTGTATTTCTGGACAGAGACGATACTCTGATTGAGGACCCCGGTTACATAAGCCATCCCGACCAAGTCAAATTGCTCGAAGGTGTACCCGAAGCACTGAGCGAGTTACGCCGAATGGGCTATATGCTCATCGTTGTCTCGAACCAGTCGGCTGTGGCACGTGGTATCATAACCGAAACGGTGCTCGCTCAAATTCACGGCCGTCTCGAAGAGCTTCTCGCCCGGCAGGGCGCCGCACTTGACAAAATTTACTACTGCCCGGACCACCCTGACGGCTCGATACCGAGATACCGAAAAGAGAATCCCTGGCGAAAACCCGCTCCGGGTATGCTACTGGCCGCATCCGAGGAGCTGGACATTGATTTGACCGCCTCCTGGCTTGTCGGTGACAGCGCCCACGACATTGACGCCGGTAAATCAGCCGGCTGCAAAACTATTCTCATTCAAAACGCTGCTCGCAATCGTACCATCGAACCGGGCGTGACTTCCCCTGATTATACTGCAGTTAATATAAAGGAAGTGGCAAATATCATTAAGCAACACAATAGAGCTCGGCAAAAAATGGAAAGTGAACAAACTGAAATTAAACAGGACCGTACCAAAACAGAGCCTTTGAGAACACCGCCTTTTGCTAAAAGGCCGCAACCTGATACTGAAAAACCCTCCGGTCAGTCTATAACACAGGAACAGCTTCTTACCGATATTCTCGAACAGTTACGAAGGAATCAACGAACTCAAATGTTTGCCGAATTTTCCGTTACCCGGCTGATAGCAGGAATTGTGCAGGTGATAGTACTGTTCTGCCTCTTGATAAGTTTATGGCTACTGATGAGCCCGAACAGGCAGCCGGCCTCTATCTTAATAGCACTCGTCTTCGCTATGGTCTTTCAGGTAATGGCATTGACGTTCTTTGTAATGCAGGGAAAAAAATAATTCCGCACAGGCGCCTGATACATTCCAATTCAAAAATGCAGCAGGAAAATCTATTAGTCTGGCTTCCTTCGCCGCTGGGCGACGCCGTCCTTTGCACACCGGCCCTGCGCGCAATAAGAAAACACAGCCAGTCCGCTAAAATCACATTCCTTGCTGCTGATACCGTTCGTCAGGTCCTCTCGCCGGGCAGCTTTAATGATGAGTGGATTGTTCCGAAGAACGACAATATTTTCACTATCGTTGCCGAAATTAAAAAGCACAAATTCACAAGTGCAATTCTCTTGAAAAACTCTTTCGGCTCGGCCCTTACCGTATTTCTTGCAGGCATCGAAAACCGCATTGGCTACAGCAGGGACGGCCGCGGCTTTCTGCTGACTGACAAATTGTATCCGCCGAAACAGCCCGACGGCAAATATCAGCCGTTGTCAATGCTCGATTATTACCTTTCCATCGCCTCCTGGCTCGGCGCCGATACGAACAATCGCAAACTAGAGCTATCCCTTGCTAATGAAGACGTCGCCGCACTGAAAAAGAAACTCCCCGTCCTTTTTGATTCTAAAAAACCGATTGTTATTCTCGTGCCCGGCGGCGCATTCGGCCTGAGCAAGTGCTGGCCCGCCGGCCGGTTTGCAAAAACCGCCGATTGGCTTATTGAGAACCACAACGCCGCAGTTGTCATCTCAGTTTCAACCGAAAAGCATGAAAGACAAATAGCTCGGCAAATCTCCGCCGCGTCCAAAAACGATCTTATTAACCTCGCTGAAAATCCGTTGACGCTCGGTGAATTAAAAGCCTTGTTCTCAATGGCCGAGCTGGTCATCTGCAATGACACCGGTCCCCGACACATCGCGATTGCATTCGACCGCAAGGTCATAACAATGTTCGGGCCGAATGACCCCGAGTGGACACAGACCGGCCACGAAAATGAAATACAAATAATCGGCCGCGCCCCCTGTGCTCCCTGCCTGAAACCTCTTTGCAGCAAATCCGAGCATCTGTGCATGAATTCGATATCCGTCGAGAGAATCTGCACCGCCGCCGACAGACTCCTCAAAGGAGAAAACCACGCAGAACTGTCGGATACAACTCAACAGTTCGTTCAGCTCGGTGAATCGTTTTTTGTCGACCAAACCTATGAACAGGACTTTCGCAATTTAGGTTTGACTTCGGTTGACTCGGTTTTCTCATTTGATGACGGCCAGAAGTTAACCAAGAAGAATCTGGCTGGCTATAGAACCCGATTACGATTTCAAATCAGTACGCCGGCAAAAAATGTCTTTCTAAAACGATATGAACATCCTCCGATAGTTATCCAGTTAGACAAATGGCTGTGCAACCACGGCCCGATTACCTGCGGCATGTTTGAAGTTAAAGCCGCTAAAATCCTCAAATCGTCAGGTGTCAATAGCGCAAAGATAATTGCTTACGGCCGGCAAACAGATTTAATATTTGAAAACAGAAGTTTCGTCATCACCGAGCAGGTCCCCGCTGCAAAATCTCTTGAACAAAAACTTCCCGATTACTTTAATGGGCCTGCCACCGGAAAAAACCTGACCGAACGCCGGCAATTTATTGACAAGCTGGCGCGGTTCATAAAAACCTTTCACGATACCGGTTTTCGTCATCGTGACCTCTATCTGTGCCATATATTCTGCGATACTCAGGAACGCTTTACCCTTATCGACCTTGCCAGGGCCTTTCAGCCCCGGCTGCTCGGACAGAAATTCCTAATCAAGGATATCTCGCAACTGTACTACAGCGCGCCGGCAAAATACTTCCGGCGAACTGACCGGTTGTGCTTTTACAGGTCATACTCCGGACGGAAAAAACTAACTACCGTCGACAAAGGCTTCATCCGGCTGGTCATCGGCAAGGCCAATGCAATGGCCCGGCACGACACAAAACACGGCAGGGTCGTTCCTTTTAAGGAAATAAAATAATCCCTCAGTCACCAAACCGCATGAAGGTTGCACTTATCATAGAAAGGGCCGATATTGAACTGGGCGGCGCCGAACGAAGCCTGTTCGAGTTATCCGCCGCCCTGAAATCCGTAGGCTGCGAGGTTGAAATCCTCGCGGCCAAAGGCAACACAAGAGCCAAAAACGTCCGGCTCCTTTGTTCCGACCTGCCGGGTAAAAGAACACCGCTGGCGAAACTCGAAAAGGCACTCAAAAAATATATTACCCAGAATTCATTCGATATCATTCACAGTTTTCTACCGGTTGACTTTTGCGACGTCTATCAGCCGCGAGGCGGCGCCTATCCCGAAGCAGCCGCCCGGAACGCGGCCAGCTATCCCAATCGATTTGCGCGATACTGCAAAAACGCCGTCGCCTTTTTGAACTTTCGCAGAGCCGAACTCGCACGGGCCGAGGTTCAAATCTGCGCCAGACCCGAAGGCCCGGTCGTTGCTGCACTTTCCGATTATGTCGCCAGGCAGTTCAAAAATTATTACAGCCTCTATGA